>Ga0102926_1000006_pt1 | contig 99915 bp, 78 predicted proteins | sample SalPonR1_A_D2_MG_FD_78173 | JGI IMG/M metagenome (GOLD analysis project Ga0102926, IMG submission 78173) | Salt pond soil microbial communities from South San Francisco under conditions of wetland restoration - Salt Pond MetaG R1_A_D2_MG | ecosystem: Environmental > Aquatic > Marine > Intertidal...
CTGTGCCGCCACGTCGAACCGCAATTTCGAAGGGCGTCAGGGTCGGGGTGGCCGCACGCACCTGATGTCGCCGGCGATGGCGGCGGCGGCGGCGGTGACCGGAAAGCTGACCGATGTGCGGGACATGATGTAGCGATGCCGATGCAACCGGACACCGGCGGCGCGCGTTGCTCTTGCAAACCCTGTTTGCAAAAGGAGCTTTGGCATGGCCAATCGGATTCTGATGATAATTTCCGGCATCATCCTCATCACCGGAGGTGTGTTCGCGTTGCTGGCCCCTGTTCTGGCGTCGCTGACGGCAACGCTCATCGTCGGCTGGACATTTGTCTTCGCTGGGCTGTTGCACATCGTCCAGGCCTTTCGGTCCGGCGAAGACAGGTGGTGGAACGCGGGGTTCGGCCTGCTGGGATTGCTGCTGGGGGCGTCGTTCATCTTCAATCCGCTTGGCGGCATGATATCGCTGACGATTGTTCTGGGCGCGGCCTTCTTGGCGTATGGTCTCATGCAGCTTTATCTTGCCTGGAAGCGGCGCTCGATGGATTCTGTATGGATGCTTGGCCTGTCCGGCATCGTTTCGGTGGCCCTGGCGCTCGTGATCGCGTTCAACCTCTTTACCGCCTCGGTAACGGTCCCGGGCATCGTTCTCGCCGTCGAACTGATCTCCACCGGCGTGGCGTTGTTGCTCTTGAAACCGCGTTCGGACAGGGTGTCGTCCACGGGCGATACTCCCCCTGCAGAGCAATCGGCCTGAACGCATACGACCGTTTGCGTCGGCACCCCAACATCAAGAAAATGAAACACGGCCCCCGTTGTCCGGGGGTCGTTTCGTGTGAAGCAACCTTGCCCAACGGCAAGGGACATATGGGCGCGCGCTGACGCCACGAAGGAACATGAACATGGAAAAATTCGAGAAAGTCACCGGGATCGCGGCCCCCATGCCGCTTGTGAATATCGACACGGATATGATCATTCCGAAGCAGTTTCTGAAAACGATCAAGCGGTCCGGGTTGGGCGTGAATCTCTTTGATGAAATGCGGTATGACGACAACGGAAACGAGATTCCGGATTTCGTTTTGAACAAACCGCAATATCGCGACGCCGAGATCCTGATCGCAGGCGAAAACTTCGGTTGCGGATCGTCTCGGGAACACGCGCCCTGGGCGCTCAAGGATTTCGGTATACGCGCGGTGGTTTCGACCTCGTTCGCCGAGATTTTCTACAACAACTGCTTCAAGAACGGCATCCTGCCCATAGTTCTGCCGCAAGAGGCGGTGGATGTCCTGATGAAGGATGCCAAAAAGGGATCGAACGCGCGGATGACCATCGATCTGGAAAACCAGGTCGTGACCAGCTCTGATGGGGAAGAGTTTTCCTTCGAGGTCGACAGCTTTCGCAAGCATTGCCTGATGAACGGTCTGGACGATATCGGACTGACTTTGGAAAAAGCGGCGTCGATCGACAGTTTCGAGGCGAAGGCAACGCAGGCCCGTCCCTGGGTTTGAGTCCTTTGACCAGCGAGTGATAAAGGCCATCCGTCGGGGTGGCCTTTTTCATCCTTGGTGTGTTTAGATTTTACCCTACCAAATGTTGTGGTGCGGTTTTGCGCTGCCTCATTTATGCACGCTGCCTGATGTAATCGCGCACCAGTGTTTCCGCCAATCCAATGATTTCACTGGGATAAGGCAGAACCACAGTTGAGTGGCGGTCCGAACTTGGGCAAAACTGAGGCAATAATGAGGCAGGCCGTCATCTCCCGACGGCGCAAATACGGAACAAGGTCGCGGCATCGTATCGGGTCCGTCCGGTTTGAAGGGAAACCAGAGTGGTCAAGCGGATCATGGGATCAGCTGTGCGCGCCCTGTTGATGGCGATTATGATGGCGATACCGTCGCTCGTATTGCCGGATACGTCCAGCGATGCCGCGCAATTGGCCGCACTTGTTGCGCTGGTCGCGGCAGTGGTCACCTTCTCTGAATATTTCAGCGAATATCCCACCTTTCTTGAATTTCGCAACGCGCCGCCGTTCAACCGTTTGCGGTTCCTGGCGCTGTTCTTTTGTCTCCTGTTCGCTTCGATCCTGGTTGCCTCGGAAACCCGCCATGCGGATCTGCCGCCCATTTTGCTTGAACGCCTTGCCGCCGGAGCACACGCCGTGCTCGACGTCCCGTTTTCCCCCGTGCGGCTGATGTCGATCGCGCTCGCCGAAGCGCCGGGATGGTTTGACCCTGTGGGTGCAACCCGGATCGCCAGCCTGCTGTTGACGGTGACCATGGTTGCGTTCTTGCTGTTCTGGATACATGCGCGCTTTATTTTTTGGCCGATCCGTAAGCGGGCGTTCAATTTCTGGATCAACCTGCCGCTTTTCGATCCGACATCGGGGCGCGATGTGCTCTATCGGCTCAAAAGAGACGCACATTTTAACCTTGCCTTAGGATTTTTGCTGCCATTCCTGATCCCGGCCTTGTTGCGCTTCTGGATCAAGACATTCGATGCATCGCTTCTGGCCACCTCGGAAACCTTGATCTGGGTGTTGTGCGCTTGGGCGTTTTTGCCACTTACACTGATGATGCGCGGGGTCGCTCTTTTCCGGGTGGCGGCGCTGATCGAAGAAAAACGCCGCCGCGCCTATGCCCAGGACGACGATTTGCAAATGGTGTGACGGCAGGGCTATTGGCTCTGTCCGTTTTCGCGAACTCGGTGGCGGCACAAGACCTGCGGCTGGCCTTGTGGCATGTCCCGCTGTCGCGCAAAGGTCCTGGGCTTCTGCTGCGTGATCTGCAACGGAAAGAGCCTTCGCTTATGGCCATTGCGCAGGCGCTCCGGTCAGCGGATGCGGATATCATTGTCCTGACAAAGATGGATTATGACGCAACCGGCGCGGCCGTGACCGAACTTTCGAAAATGGTGGATGGGGGGTATACCGACGTCCTGCCATTGCGGTCCAATGCGGGCCTTCCGACCGGACTGGACCTGGACGGCGATGGACGTTTGGGAGAACCAGAAGATACCCAGGCATTCGGTTGGTTTCCGGGGCAGGAAGCCCTTGCCGTGTTGTCGCGGTTTTCCCTTTTGCGAAGCGAAATTCGGTCCTTCAATGAACTTCTTTGGCGCGACATTCCCGGCAGCCATGCTGAGCAAGTGGATAGCGGGCTGGGCGTGCAGCGTCTGTCGAGTGGCGGACATTGGGTCGTTCCCGTTCGGGTCCCGACAAATGCCGGTGGTGACCGGGTGTTGACCCTGTTGATCGGCCACGCCGGACCGCCGGTGTTCGACGGGCCGGAAGACCGAAACGGGCGCCGCAATCTTGATGAGCTGCGGCTGTGGCAACAAATCATGCACGGTGCGCAGGGGCCAGCGCCCGAGCCACCTTTCGCTTTCATGGCCAACACCAACCTCGATCCCGAGCGAGGCGAGGGCAACCGCTCTGCCATGGCGGAATTCCTGGCTGATCCCCGCGTCCAGGATCCGTTACCTGGCCAAATCACGGCTGAATGGGACAGGCCCGGGCCTATGCGGGTGTCCTATCTTTTGCCGTCCTCCGATGTGGGCGTCCGCGCCGCCGCCGTCTGGCCTTCGCTGCCCGAGGAGCAGCATCGGCTGATTACTCTGGACATCACTCTTCCCAACCGGCCCTCACCTTGACCCTAGAGGGCTGTGGCAGTAGCGAAGCATAACCCAATTGATCAAAGGACCCTGATGATGACCAACGCTTCGCTTTTGATATTGCCCGGTGACGGGATCGGCCCCGAGGTGATGACAGAGGTGCGCAAGGTCATCGATTGGTATGGTCCCAAGCGCGGCCTGACCTTCGATGTCAGCGAAGACCTTGTCGGCGGCGCAGCCTATGACACGCACGGCACGCCGCTGCATGATGATACGATGGCCAAGGCGCAAGAGGTGGATGCTGTCCTGCTGGGAGCCGTGGGGGGACCGAAATACGACGTGCTCGATTTCAGCGTGAAACCCGAACGGGGCCTTTTGCGCTTGCGCAAGGAAATGGACCTGTTCGCCAATTTGCGACCGGCCCAATGCTTCGATGCCTTGGCCGATTTTTCATCCCTGAAAAAGGACGTGGTCGCGGGCCTCGACATCATGATCGTGCGCGAACTGACGTCTGGTATCTATTTCGGAGAACCGCGCGGCATCATCGAAGAGGGGAATGAGCGCGTCGGCATCAATACACAGCGCTACACCGAGAGCGAGATCGACCGCGTCGCGCGCTCTGCGTTCGACCTGGCCCGCAAGCGGGGCAACAAGGTCTGTTCGATGGAAAAGGCGAATGTCATGGAATCCGGCATCCTCTGGCGCGAAGTGGTGCAACGGGTACATGACGAGGATTACCCGGATGTCGAGCTGTCGCATATGTATGCGGACGCCGGTGCGATGCAGCTCTGCCGCTGGCCCAAGCAGTTCGACGTCATCGTGACAGACAACCTGTTCGGAGACCTTTTGTCGGATGCCGCTGCGATGCTGACCGGCAGCCTAGGGATGCTTCCGTCGGCCAGCCTTGGCGCACCCATGTCCAACGGCCGCCCGAAAGCGCTTTATGAACCAGTGCACGGCTCGGCCCCGGATATTGCCGGTCAGGGCAAGGCAAACCCGATTGCCTGTATTCTCAGCTTTGCCATGGCGCTGCGCTACAGCTTTGATCAGGGAGAAGAGGCCACACGTCTCGAGGCCGCCGTCGAAACCGTTCTCGCCGATGGCGCGCGGACTGCCGACCTGATGGGACCGGATGGCGGCACGCCTATGTCGACCGCCAAAATGGGCGATGCGATTGTGGCGGCCCTCGACGCCAGCTTGTAAACCACCGGAAAGGGCCAGCAATGTCTTCGAATGTCAAAGGCGCGATGCTGGCCCTGGTCGCCTTTGGTCTGTTTGCCACCCATGACGTCTTTATCAAGACTCTGGGCGCCATCTATTCGCCGATCCAGATCGTGTTCTTCAGCGTTCTGCTCAGCTTTCCGCTGGCGACGCTCATGCTGATGCGCGACGGAAAACCCGGCACCCTGTTGCCTGTGCACCCATGGTGGATGGCTGTGCGGACCATCGGTGCGGTTGTGACCGGTGTTTCGGCATTCTATGCCTTCTCCAATCTTCCGCTGACACAAACCTATGCGATCCTTTTCGCGACGCCGCTCCTGATCACGGTGCTGTCGATCCCGATTTTGGGGGAAACCGTTCGCCTGCCCAGGTGGATGGCGGTGCTCGTCGGGTTCGTGGGTGTGATGGTTGTCCTGCGGCCCGGCACAACCGGACTGTCTCTGGGCCATGTCGCGGCAATTCTTGCGGCCATTGGCGGCGCGTTCGCCTCCATCGTCGTACGCAAGATCGGGGCCGAGGAACGCACCGTGGTGATGCTGCTCTACCCGATGGTCGCGAATTTCGTGGTCATGGGTGCGGCGCTGGCCTTTGTCTACAAGCCGATGCCGATCGAGCATCTCGGGCTTCTGGCGGTCATATCGCTGATGGCCTGGACTGCGGGGCGTGTCATCATCGCGGCCTACCAGACTGGTGAGGCGGCCATCGTCGCCCCGATGCAGTATTCACAGATTATCTGGGCGACCGGCTATGGCCTGATCTTTTTCGGCGAGACAACGGATCCCTACACGGCCATCGGCGCGGCAATCATCATTGCCTCAGGCCTTTTTATCGTGTTCCGCGAAAGCCGGGGAGGGGGGTCCAAGACCACGCCGGTTCTGCGGACGCGCAGCCGGATCGGAACACCATCGACCCTCCGCCTGAGCGGATTGATGACCTCGGGCCGCTTTCGCGACAAGATAAAGGCGCTACAAGAGCCGTCCTGATCGCGGGCATACCGACTTTCGGCAAATGAAGGCTTGTCAAATCGTCTGACGAGAAGTAGGTCCCCGTGCACGGTCGGGCTGTAGCGCAGCCTGGTAGCGCACCTGCTTCGGGAGCAGGGGGTCGGAGGTTCGAATCCTCTCAGCCCGACCAATTTCAAAAATTTGACCCGAGCGGGTCTGAGGCTTCACCCAGATTGCGCATCACGACGGTTGCGGGACGTGGATCACTCCGTTTCGGCGGCGGCCACGCCTCTGGAGGCGAACACGGGAACATAAGCCCCAAGCGCCAGCGCCTTCTCCGGGTTCGACGCTGTGCCGTCAAGCGCACGGCGCTTGACCCCCTGCAGAATCGCGGCCATCCGGAAAAAACTGAAGGCAAGATAAAAACCGAACTGCGTGATACCGGGCAGACCCATGCGCGCGCAATAGGCATCCAGGAACGCGTCATCTTCGGGGATCCCGAGTGCGCGCCGGTCGACGCCCTGCAATCCCCGGCCGGCCTCACCGGGGGGCAGGGACCATTGCATGATCACCGCCGCGAGGTCGGCGAACGGATGGCCCAGCGTGGATAATTCCCAATCCAGAACAGCAACACACCGCGGATCGTTTTCCGCAACGAGCAGATTGTCGATCCGGTAGTCTCCGTGGACAAGGGTCACCCACCCATCATCCGGCGGCATGTTGGCATCGAGCCAGTCGATGAGAGCGTCCATCTCCGGGATCGTTTCGGTTTCGCTTGCGCGATACTGCTTGGTCCAGCGGCCGACTTGCCGTTCATAGTAATTCCCGTGGGGGCCATAATCGGACAGGCCGGTTGCCACCAGATCGACCGAATGGATCGCCGTCAGACCGCGGTTCATGTCATCGATCAGCGCAGCTCTACGGTCGGCAGACAACCCCGGCAGGCGCGGATCAAGAAAATTCCGGCCCGGCACGTAATCCATGACGTAAAACATCGACCCGATGATGCTGTCATCTTCGCAGAGCGCGTGCATCCGCGCGACCGGAACATCCGTCGAGGCCAATGCCCGCTGGACCCGGAATTCACGATCCACGGCATGCGCAGATTTGAGCAACTGACCAGCCGGTTTGCGCCGCAGGACATAGTCTCCGGACCCGGCCTTCAGCCGAAACGTCGGGTTGGATTGCCCGGTCGCAAATTTCTCGACCGTGATCGGGCCGCGGAACCCCGGTACATTCGCGCCCATCCATGCTTCGACAGCGGTGGGATCAAAGGCTGCTGTGGTCATGCGTTGGTGTATTTGCGCAGTTCCGTGCGCGCGACCTGCCGGCGGTGGACCGCGTCCGGACCATCGGCAAACCGCAAGGTGCGCAGATGGGTCCACATCCGCCACAGCGGTGTGTCCTGGCTGATCCCCGTCCCACCGAAAACTTGCATCGCCTCATCCACGACACTGAGTGCCATCAGAGGTGCTACAACCTTGATCTGGCTGATCCAAGGTTGCGCGGCGCGTGTGCCCTGCGTGTCCATCACCCAGGCCGCCTTGAGACACAAAAGGCGCGCCTGTTCGATGTCCATGCGCGCGTTGGCGATGATGTCATAATTCGCGCCCAACTCGACCAGAGGTTTGCCGAACGCCGCGCGATCCAGACCTCGTCGACACAGCAGTTCCAGCGCTTTTTCCGCCAACCCGATGGACCGCATGCAGTGGTGGATGCGGCCCGGCCCAAGCCGCCCTTGCGCCACCTCGAACCCGCGCCCTTCCCCCAGCACGATGTTTTTTGACGGAACGCGCACATCTGTAAATTTCAGGTGCATATGCCCATGGGGGGCGTCGTCCTGTCCGAAGACATGCATCGGGCGCAGGATATCGATACCGGGTGTGTCGGCGTCCATCACGAACATCGTGTGACGGTTGTGCTTGGGCGCATCGGGATCGGTGCACGCCATCAGGATGTAAAGGGCACAGCGCGGATCACCAGCGCCAGAAATCCAGTATTTTTCGCCGTTCAGGATATATGCATCGCCGTCTTTCCTGGCGTCGAACGCCAGTTGCGCAGCATCCGATGACGCGACATCCGGCTCTGTCATCACATAGGCGGAGCGAATCTCCCCCTCCAGGAGCCGCACCAGCCACCGGTCCTTCATCCAGTCGGTGCCATGGCGTTCCAGGACTTCCATGTTGCCGGTATCGGGCGCATTGCAATTGAACACCTCCGCCGCCAGATGGACCTTGCCCATTTCCTCGGCGAGATAGGCGTAGTCAACCGTGGTCAGCCCGTGGCCCTTGGCGCTGTCGGTCAGCCAGAAATTCCAGAGACCACGCTCCTTGGCTTTGCCCTTGAGCTCATCAAGGATCGCAATCTGCCGGACGGTCAGTTGAAATCGATCGCCAGACGGGTGCGTGCCAATCTCTGCGTGATACTCCGCATCAAGCGGTGTGATCTCGTTCTCGACCATGTCGCGCACCTGATCGACCAACGCCGATACGCGATCTGACAGCCCTAAATCCATTCTGATCCTCCCCGCCGCATGTTTGTCGCATGGTAGGATGAGTTTTCGGGAACAACCAGATCCCGTTCAATCTTCTTTGTTTTAAAAATATCCCGGGGAGCGCGAGGGGCTGGCCCCTCGCACCTGTCGGATTGGCGCAGCCAATTCGAAACCCGGGATCAAAAATCCAGGTTCTCGACACTCAGCGCGTTCTGCTGGATGAAATCCCGGCGCGGTTCAACCACGTCGCCCATCAGCTTGGTGAACAGGTCATCGGCCTCGGCAATGTCATCGACCTTGACCTGCAAGAGCGTCCTCGCATCCGGGTCCAGCGTGGTTTCCCAAAGCTGATCCGGGTTCATTTCGCCCAGACCCTTGTAGCGTTGCAGCGTGAGCCCCTTTTCGCCTTCCTCGAGGATCGCCTGCAAGAGATCGAGCGGGCCGTGGATCAACTGTCGCCGATCCTTGCGCTCCAGCGTGGCCGGGGTGTTGTAGACCGCCTGAAGGCTGTGTGTGAAGCTGCCGGTCTTGCGCGCCTCGCCAGAGCGCATCATCGGCCCGTCCAGCGTGCGCACCTCTTCCACGCCGCGCAGGATACGGGCGAGCCGCACACCGCGATCCTGCGTGATCCGGCCCTGCCAGCCGCGTTCGTATTCGAGCGCGATCAGGTCAAGCCGTTGCGCCACCCGGTCGGCCACACCTTGCAGATCCGCATCCACCGCGCCCTGCACGAAGGCGCCGGCAATCGCGGCCTGTTCGAGGATGTGTCGCGGGTAATGGGTCGGAAAGGCTTCGAGGACACGCTTGAGCTGACGCGCCTCGTCCACGATACGGGTCAGGTCCTGCCCGATGATCACTTCGCCATTGCCCTGCACGAGGTGCGCGCCGTCCACCCCTTGCTGGATCAGGTAATCGTCCAGCGCGCCCTGGTCCTTGAGGTAAACCTCGGATTTGCCCCGCGCGACCTTGTAGAGCGGCGGTTGCGCGATATAGAGATACCCGCCTTCGATGAGTTCGGGCATCTGGCGGTAGAAGAAGGTCAGCAACAACGTCCGAATATGCGCGCCGTCCACGTCGGCATCCGTCATCAGGATGATCTTGTGATAGCGCAGCTTCTCGATATTGAACTCGTCGCGGCCGATCCCCGTTCCCAACGCCATGACAAGGTTGCCGATTTCCTGACTGCTGAGCATCCGGTCAAACCGGGCGCGCTCCACGTTCAGGATTTTACCCTTGAGCGGCAGGATCGCCTGGGTGCCACGATCACGCCCGGTCTGCGCAGAGCCGCCCGCGCTGTCCCCCTCGACGATGAACAACTCGGTCTTGGAAGGGTCTTTTTCGGAACAATCCTTGAGCTTGCCCGCCAGGAAATTCACATCCATCGCCGTCTTGCGCCGGGTCAGATCGCGGGCCTTGCGGGCGGCTTCGCGGGCCAGCGCGGCCTCGATGATCTTGCCGACGATCACCTTGGCCTCGTTCGGGTTTTCCTCGAACCATTCCGACAGCTTTTCGCTCACGAGACTTTCCACCGCCGGACGCACTTCGGAAGAGACCAGCTTGTCTTTCGTCTGGCTGGAGAATTTCGGGTCCGGCACTTTCACGGACAGAACGCAGGTCAGCCCTTCGCGGGCGTCGTCGCCGGTGAAGTTCACTTTTTCTTTCTTCGCGATTCCGGATGATTGCGCATAGGCATTGATCGTCCGGGTCAGCGCGCCACGAAACCCGGCTATATGGGTGCCACCATCGCGCTGCGGGATATTGTTCGTAAAGGGCAGGACAGTCTCGTGATAGCTGTCGTTCCACCACATCGCGACCTCGACTCCGATGCCGTCCTTTTCCCCGGTCATGAACACCGGGTCGCTCATGATCGAGGATTTGGAGCGGTCCAGGTATTTCACGAATTCCCGCACCCCGCCTTCGTAGAACAATTCGGACTTGAGCGGTTCTGCCGGGCGTTGGTCTTCGAGGATGATGCGGACACCGGAATTCAGAAAAGCCAGTTCGCGCAGCCGCTTTTCAAGCGTGTGAAAATCGTAATCGAGGTTTGAAAAGGTTGTGGTAGACGCGAAAAAGCGCACCTCTGTGCCCTGTTCGCCGTTCGCGTCTCCGACAACTTCAAGATGCTTTGTGGTGTCGCCGCGTTCGAACCGTGCGACGTGTTCCTTGCCTTTGCGCCAGACCCGCAGTTCCAGCCAGTCGGACAGCGCATTCACGACGGACACGCCGACGCCGTGCAGACCGCCGGACACCTTGTAGGAGTTCTGATCGAATTTGCCGCCCGCATGAAGCTGGGTCATGATGACTTCGGCCGCCGAGACGCCCTCTTCCTCATGGATATCGACTGGAATGCCGCGCCCGTTGTCGCGCACCGAAACGCTGCTGTCGGCATGGATTTTCACGCGCACGAAGTCAGCATGACCGGCCAATGCCTCGTCAATGCCGTTGTCGACAACCTCGTACACCATGTGGTGCAGGCCCGAACCGTCGTCGGTGTCACCTATATACATGCCCGGACGCTTGCGGACAGCTTCCAAGCCCTTGAGAACCTTAATGGAATCTGCACCGTAATCTTCGCGTGCCTGTGCGGGGTCTGACATGAACGTGCCCTTTGTTAATTTGCTTATTTTATACCCGAAACCCAAAGGCTTGTCACGCAACTGACACAAGATTTGGGGGTCCGTGGAATTGCCTTGGCGATGGGTTGTCAGACCGTGTCCCGAGGGGTGAGCACTGTACCGGTATCGGTCTCCGTCACCTCGTAATACTGGGCCCGATCTTGCAGTTCGATGAACAGGTCCGGTTCGGTCCCGGTCATCCATGCCTGTGCGCCAAGGGCCGATATCTCGTCGTAGAGGGCTGCGCGGCGGCCTGAATCGAGATGCGCTGCCACCTCGTCCAGCAGAACAATCGGCGGCGCACCAAATTCATCCACCAGAGCGCGCGCGTTTGACAGGACGAGAGAGATCAAAAGGGCTTTCTGTTCTCCGGTAGAGCTGTCTGCGGCAGGCACGCCCTTGGCGGCGAATACACCATAAAGATCGGCGCGATGCGGCCCCACCAAAGTTCGCCCGGCGGCCAGATCTCGATATCGGCTTTCTTCGAACGCATCGCGCAGATCGTTTTCGGTTTCGGGCATTTCGCCCTCGGTTTGCACAAGGTCGAGCTGCGCGGCGGGGAATTGCGTGCTGGCCTGATCCTGCGCGCTGGCGATCCGGTCCAGCGCGCGATGCCGGTTGGCGTGTATTTGCGCGCCGGAGACCGCCATCTGGGATTCCAGCGCCCTGTACCACATCGGGTCGCGTATCTGCTCCTTGAGCAAGCGATTGCGTTCGCGCATCGCCTTTTCATAGGTCAGTGACAGTTCGCCATGAGCCGGAAAAAAGCTGAGCGTCATGCGGTCCAGGAAACGGCGACGCCCTTCGGCCCCTTCGATCCAGAGCCGGTCCATCGATGGCAGCAGCCACAACAAGCGCACCAGTTCGCCAAGGCGGGACTGTGGCGCGGGTTTGTCATTGATCCTGACCTGACGCGGCGCGCCCCGTTCGGACTGGAACGCGATGTCCTGCACCCCCCCGGGGCTTTGCACAACGCCGCTTACCTTCCAGCCGAGCGCTTCTGGCCGGCGTGTCATGTCCTGCGCCGAGGCGCGACGCATCCCGCGACCGGGGGAGAACAGCGACACCGCTTCGATCAGGTTGGTCTTGCCAGCGCCATTGGGTCCATACAGCACCACCGGCCGCGCATCGGGTGACAGCGAGACCTGCAGGTGTGAGCGGAAATGCGATAGTGTGAGGCGGTTGAGATGAAGCGGCAACGGCGCCCCCGTTCAAAGGCGCAGGTAGGTCAAACCCGCATGGGCATGACGACGTAGACCGCGCTTGTGTCATTGCCTTCACGCATCAGCGTGGGATCACCGGCAGAGTTGAACATGAACACTGCATTTTCGCGATCCACCTGGCTTGCGATTTCGAGCAGATACTTGGCGTTGAAGCCAATTTCCAGCCGTTCATCTCCATAGGCCACGGCAAGCTCTTCCTCGGCGGCGCCGCTGTCCGGCGCGTTGACCGAAAGGACAAGGCGGTCCTCGTCCAGGGACAGTTTCACAGCGCGGGACCGTTCAGACGACACCGTGGCCACACGATCTACCGCCTTTGCAAACTCTGCCGCGTCCACTTCGAGGCGGCGGGTGTTTCCTTGCGGGATCACACGCGTGTAATCGGGGAATGTGCCATCAATGACCTTGGACGTCAGGGTGATGTTCGGGGTCGCAAACCGCACCTTGGTTTCCGAAACCGATACGGCGATTTCCATATCATCATCGTCCAGAAGCTTGCGCATCTCGCCCACGGTTTTGCGTGGCACAATCACTCCGGGCATGTCCGCCGCGCCATCGGGCAGCGGCGCGTCGATCCGGGCGAGGCGGTGCCCGTCTGTCGCCACGCAGCGCAGCACCTTGCCGTCTTCCGAATCCGAGACATGCATGTAGACGCCGTTCAGGTAATAGCGCGTTTCCTCGGTCGAGATCGCGAATTTCGATTTATCGAACAGGCGGCGCAAGACCGGGGCCGGAGCCGAAAAATTGGCGCTGTATTCCGACGAGGCCATGACGGGGAAGTCTTCTTTCGGCAGTGTCGCCAAAGAAAAATTCGAGCGCCCAGCCTCGACCGTCAGACGGCCCGAGGCGCTGTCCTCGGAAACAGACACCAACGCGCCATCCGGCAGTTTGCGAACGATTTCATGCAACGTCACGGCAGAGACGGTTGTGGCTCCAGCGCGTTCCACCTGTGCCACGGCGCGGTCAACGACCTCGATATCAAGGTCGGTTGCGCGAAACTGCACGGTTTCGCCATCGGCTTCGATCAAAACATTCGCAAGGATTGGAATGGTGTTGCGCCGTTCGACAACGGATTGCGCCTGTGACACCGCCTTGAGCAGTGTTCCGCGTTCCATGCTGAATTTCATGCGTTCATCCCCCGACTGGCCGGACGTTGACAGTAACCCGCATCAGGGTTGCTCTCCAAGCCCTTGTTTTCCAATTTCTTGGCTGGATTCCAGCCGGGGTCAAGGGCAGGAGTCCAGTAAGACACGCAACAGCCCTTTTTGTTGTCTCCGGGTCTCAGGCTTCCAGCGACCGACGAAGCAGATCGACGTCGTCCGCGATCTGGGCATCCTGCTTCCTCAACTCTTCGATCCGGCGCACACCATGCATCACCGTGGTGTGATCCCGTCCGCCAAAATGACGACCGATCTCGGGCAGGGAGCGTGTGGTCAATTGCTTGCACAGATACATCGCGATCTGCCGCGGCCGGGCAAAGGTGCGCACCCGCTTGGGTCCGACAAGATCCGAATGACGGATCAGGTAATGATCCGCGACCTTGCGTTGAATTTCCTCGATTGACACCTTGCGTTCGGACACACGCAGAATGTCGGTCAGGCATTCCTGTGTCAGGTCCATCGAAATCGGTTTGTCCACGAGCGATGCGAATGCGAACAGGCGGGTCAAGGCGCCTTCGAGGATACGCACATTGCTGACGATACGCGCCGCGAGGAATTCCAGGATGCCGTGTTCGACTTCGAGTCCGGGATACATCCGGGAATACATCTCGGACTTGGCCTGAAGAATACCGAGCCGCAGCTCATAATCGGTCGGGTGCAGATCAACAACCAGACCGCTTTGAAGGCGCGAGCGGATCCGGTTCTCGAGCGCCTTGATCTCGTCCGGGGCGCGATCGGCCGAGATGATGATCTGCTTGTTCTGGTCGACGAGCGCGTTGAACGTATGGAAGAACTCTTCTTGCGTGCTGTCCTTGCCGGCGATGAATTGCACGTCATCGACCATCAGGACATCCACAGAGCGAAACAATTCCTTGAAATCCATCATCTTGCGGTCGCGCAACGCCTGCACAAAGCGATACATGAATTGTTCGGCTGACAGGTTCAGGACGTTCAGATGCGGGTGGCGGGTGCGCAATTCCCACGCGATTGCGTGCATCAGGTGCGTTTTGCCCAGTCCGACACCGCCATATAGAAAGAGCGGATTGAAGGTGACAGGGCCGCCTTCCGCAACGCGCCGAGCCGCGGCATGGGCCAGTTCGTTGGGTTTGCCGACCACGAAGGCGTCAAAGGTGAACCGTTTGTCGAGCGGTGACCCATTCAGGCTGTCGGACATCTGGTGTGACTTGGCCTGCGTGACAGGCGCCGGAGCTGACTGCGGAGCAGGTTTCGGGGCGTTTTGGGTTTCCGTGACCGTATCGAACACGACGCGCCGGACGGATGGGTCGATCCGATTGATCTTGGACAAGAGTATATCGCCGTAGTTTTGCGATACATAGTTGCCCATGAAATTGGTCGGAACTGCAAAGTGTGCGATGCCGTGTTCCGAGCCCAAGTATGTCAGGGGTTCGATCCAGCTTTGAAAGCAGTTGGCACCCATGGTCTGATGTAATTCATCACGAATAGTCCCCCACTGGTCCTGCGTCATGTGTCCCCGTTCCATCATTTGCATGCTGAGCCACATGCTGTCTCTATCTTGCGCGACATGCTCTTGTCGCGATGGCGGCACATCATGGGAGATACCTGTCTTGCGGACGCACCAGCGGTTTCTGGACGACCAAAAAACACGGACGTCGCGCCCCAGGCAACTAGGAGCACGCAACAGCCCTTGGCAACAATATGGACGAGGCGGTTGAACTTTTACCAATTTTACCGACGACTTCGGACCGAACAACAACACACATGTTCAATTTCGAAGCAGCAGCGCCTGGCCCCCCAAAACGCGATGTGACTCGCAGGACTGATTTATAAGGGTGGGGGGAAGACCATCAACTGAACTTCGCAGTTGACTCGGGGAATGTTCGAAAAGAATCCCAAACTGGTGCGCGGGTGCGCGGACGCAACAAAAAACGCCGCCCCGGATGGAGCGGCGACTTGATTTTATCAGTCGAGTTGGATCGACTGCGATTCTCAGCCGAGCGCTTTGACGCGCGACGCGAGGCGGGAAATTTTACGGGACGCCGTGTTCTTGTGGAAAACACCCTTCGTCACGCCGCGCATCACTTCCGGTTGTGCGATGCGCAGGGCGGTTTTAGCCGCGTCCTTGTCGCCGGATGCGATGGCTTCTTCGACCTTGCGAAGATAGGTGCGGATGCGCGAGCGACGCGCCTTGTTGATGGCGAAACGCTTTTCGTTGCGAATTGCGCGCTTCTTGGCCTGGGGCGAATTTGCCATGTGATCTATCCTGGTTCGTTCTGGTTCAAGTCGGGTTGCAAATGACAGCACGCCCGGAACCATTGACCGGATCGAATCTTGCCTGGGCGGGCATCACACGCATGTAGCCATGCGTATAGCGTCAGCTTTCGATGATGGAAAGTCCCTATTTCGGGTTTACCTGTCGCGGAATTGGGCTGTGCGTTTCTCCAGAAAGGCATCCATGCCTTCTTTCTGGTCCTCGGTCGCAAAAAGTGAATGGAACAGGCGGCGTTCGGCCAGCAGCCCCTCGCTGAGCGTTGTCTCGTAGGAGCGGTTGACGGCTTCCTTGACAGCAAAGGTCGCCAGCATGGATTTCTCTGCGATCTTGGCAGCGGCGGTTTGCGCTTCTTCCATCAGGGATTTCGCGGGCACCACGCGGCTGACCAGCCCGGAACGTTCGGCCTCCTCTGCATCCATGAAACGGCCCGTGAGGTGCATATCCATGGATTTCGATTTGCCGACAAACCGCGTGAGCCGCTGTGTGCCGCCGATTCCCGCAACAACGCCAAGGTTGATCTCGGGCTGGCCGAACTTGGCGGTGTCCGACGCGATGATGAAGTCGCACATCATCGCCAATTCACATCCACCGCCCAGCGCGTAGCCAGACACGGCTGCGATGACCGGCTTGCGTGTCTTGCAGACTGCAAGTGACTCTTTCCCGAAGAAGTCCGACATGAACATCTCGACAAAGCTCTTTTGCGACATTTCCTTGATGTCGGCGCCGGCAGCAAAGGCTTTTTGTGATCCGGTGAGAATAATGCAGCGAACTTTCTCGTTGGAATCTGCTTCTCCAAGAGCCGATGCCAGTTCTGAAAGCAACTGGCTGTTGAGCGCATTGAGCGCGTCGGGCCGATTCAATTTTATGGTGGCAACGTGATCTTCGATTTCGACGATGATCGTCTCATAAGCCATGGGTGAGGGCTCCGTTCGGTGGTCTCAGGAGTGAAGCCTTACGCATGTGCATTGCAGCGTTCAAGCTATCTTTGACAGCTTGGACAGTAGAAGGTTGACCGGCCGGATTGAACGATCCGGCGAATCGTCGACGTGCAGCCGGGCGTCCGGCATGGCGCCCCCTCGCGGCCGTAGACATCAAAGCTATGCTGGAAATATCCAAGTTCGCCATCAGCTTGGCGAAAATCGCGCAACGACGAACCGCCCGCCTCGATCGCATCGGACAGCACGGTTCGGATAATCGGTACGAGCCGCGAAATACGGTCTTTCGATACCCGGCAGGCAGGGCGCGTTGGATGAATTTGTGATCGAAACAGGGCTTCGCAAACATAGATATTGCCCAATCCGGCGATTGTTTTCTGATCCAGCAACACAGTTTTCATCGGTGTTTTGCGGCCGGTCAACGCTGCGACAAGGTACGGCTCATCAAAACTGTTCCCGAAGGGTTCGGGCCCGATGGTCGCCAGCAGCGGATGCGCTTCGGCTTGATCGGTCGCGAACAGGTCCATCGCTCCGAACCGGCGCGGATCGTTGAAGGTGATCCGCGCACCGTTCTCCATGTGCAGTACAACGTGATCGTGTTTCTGCGCCGCGGGATGGTCGTGCACGAATTGGCCCAAAGGGTCGCCAGAGACCAGCATCCGGCCCGACATGCCAAGATGGATCAAGGCAGTTTCGCCGCTGTCGAGATCGGCCAGTATGTATTTCGACCGGCGCCGCAGCCGCAGAACGCGTTTTCCTGTCAGCCGATCCGCCATGTTCGCGGGAAACGGCCAGCGCAAATCGGGGCGGTTCACCTCTGCCCTGGCAATCACGTCCCCCTCCATCGCGGGCGCCAGCCCGCGTCTTACCGTCTCAACTTCTGGCAATTCTGGCATTTGGGGGTCCTGTCTCGTGTCGTCGCATTGTAACGTCGGGTGGGCGCTCTATAAGAAAGCTTGGCAGGGGAAACGACAAGGCTTATGACAGACGACTCCCAATCAACCACTCATTTCGGTTTTCAGGATGTGCCCGAAGCTGAAAAGGCAGGCCGCGTGCAGGGCGTGTTCAGCTCTGTCGCGTCGAAGTACGACGCCATGAACGATGCCATGTCCTTTGGCGTCCACCGCATTTGGAAAGACGCGATGATGGACTGGCTCGCGCCGCGTGCCGGTCAGAAACTGCTGGATGTGGCGGGCGGCACCGGGGATATCTCCTTTCGGTTTCTGAAACGCGCAGGTCAGGGCCACGCCACCGTTTTGGACCTGACCGAGCCAATGCTGGTCGAGGGTCGCAAGCGCGCCGAGGCGAGCGCGATGGGCGGCAGCCTCGATTGGGTCGTGGGCGACGCGATGCAGTTGCCGTTTGAGGACAACAGTTTCGATGTTTACACGATTTCCTTCGGCATTCGGAATGTGACGCGCCCGCAAGAGGCGTTGAACGAGGCGTTTCGCGTGTTGCGCCCCGGTGGCCGGTTGATGGTGCTCGAGTTCAGCCAGATCCCGAATGACCTGATGCAAAGGGTCTATGATCTCTATTCGTTCAACATCATCCCGCGCATGGGGCAGGCAATCGCGCGCGATCGCGACAGCTATCAGTACCTTGTCGAATCCATTCGCAAGTTTCCAGATCAGGACATGTTCCTGGGCATGGTGCGCCAAGCCGGGTTCGAGAACGCCAAGTACCGCAACCTGAGCATGGGCATCGCGTGTCTGCACTCGGGCTGGAAGATTTGACGTGAGGGGCCCCCACAACATCCTGCGCCTGGTCCGTACGGGCGCGACGCTGGAACGTACGGAGGCGATGGGAGTCGTTCTGGATGCTTTTGACGCGCCCAAACCGTTGCGTGTTGCCGCAAGGCTGTTGGGCTGGCCTTTCAAATGGCTTGGCTACAATGGTGATCCGTCGGTTCCACCCGCTCCCAGAGCGCTGACGGCGTTGGGTCCGGCCTATATCAAGTTCGGCCAAGTCCTCAGCACCCGGCCCGATGTCGTTGGCGACAAGATGGCCAGAGAATTGCGCGTGCTGCAGGACAAGCTGCCCCCTTTCTCGGTTGCCGAAGCCAAGGCGATGGTCGAATCCGAATTGAGCGTGCCGGTCGATACCGTGTTTTCTGAATTCAGCGAACCCGTCGCCGCCGCTTCGATTGCGCAAGTGCACAAGGCCAAGTTGGCCAAGACCGGCGAGACAGTGGCCGTCAAGGTGCTGCGCCCGAATATCGAAAAGGATTTCCGAAAGGATATCGACGCATTCTACTTTGCGGCCGGCTTGATCGAGGGGCTGTCCCCGTCTTCCCGGCGCTTGCGGCCCATGGACGTGATCACCCATTTCGAAGGCGTCGTGATGGGCGAATTGGACCTGCGACTGGAATCCGCCTCGGCCTCCGAATTTGCCGCGAACACCGCCAACGATCCGGGCTTTGAACTGCCCGAGGTGAAGTGGGAACTCTCGGGGCGGCGCGTCATGACGCTTGGCTGGGCCGAAGGGCTGCCATTGGGGGATAATGACGCGCTGGACGCCGCCGGACATGACCGGGTCGCGCTGAGCGAGCGAGTGCTTCAACTTTTCCTGCAACACGCGCTGCGCGACGGGTTCTTTCACGCCGACATGCATCAGGGCAACCTGAAGGTAGCACCCAATGGCAATATCATCGCGCTTGATTTCGGGATCATGGGCCATATCGACGAATACACGCGCCGCGTCTATGCCGAGATCCTCTATGGCTTTATCCGGCGCGATTACAAACGCGTGGCCGAGGTGCATTTCGAGGCGGGATATGTCCCCGCTGACCGCGATGTTGACGAATTTGCCCGCGCTTTACGCGCGGTGGGAGAGCCGATTTTCGGCATGGATGCCACCCGGATCTCCATGGGGCGGTTGCTCAGCTACCTGTTCGAGGTAACCGAGCGGTTCGGTATGGAAACCCGGACCGAATTGATTCTGTTGCAACGCACCATGGTGGTTGTCGAAGGCGTCGCGCGGTCATTGAACCCCAAGATGAACATCTGGGATGTCGCGAAGCCGATTGTCGAGGATTACATAAAGACAAGCATCGGACCCCGTGCCTTTGCCAAGGACCTGGGAAAAACCGCTCTTGTGCTGGCCCGTTTTGGTCCCCGCCTTCCGGGGCTGATGGAACAGGTCCTGATTGCCCAGGGCCGCGATACCCCAGAGCCGCCTCCGAACCGGTTCAAGACCGCTGCTCTCTGGTCTCTTCTCGGGGCGGTGGTCGGTGGCGCGCTGGTCGCGCTGGTCGAAGCACTTTTGTAGGCGAACCGCCTTGTCGTAACCGAATCCTAACGCTCTGCCGTTTAGCATCTGCCAAACCGCAGAATGCGAGGGCCGTTGCGTGACCGGGATGTCGGTGAAATCGATTGTTTTTGGCGTGGTCATCGCGGCCATGGCCGTGTCCGGAGCAAACGCGAACATCTGCGATTCGGCTGCGCGCCATGCAGCAGCCGAAACCGGCGTGCCGGTCGATGTGATGCTGACCATAACGCGGCTGGAGACCGGGCGCGGCTCACCGGCCGAGCCATGGCCCTGGGCTGTCAACAACGCGGGCGACGGGTCGTGGTTTTCGTCCGAGGACGACGCACGGTCCTACGTCTTTTCTAGGGTGAAACGCGGCATAACCAACATTGATATCGGTTGTTTCCAGATAAACTATCGCTGGCACGCCGACGAGTTCCGCTCCCTTGACGACATGTTCAACCCGGAAATGAACGCACTTTACGCGGCGCGATTCCTGTCAGAGCTATACCGCGAATTCGGTGACTGGACCGAGGCGGTTGGCGCCTATCACAGCCGCACGTCAAAATACGCCGACCGCTACCTGTCAAAGTTCCACGATCTGCGCGGGGATGTCGCAAGGCTGGAGCCTCCTGCCCCGACTGAGGCGAAACCTGCAGATCAATCCCTCTTTGGACGGCAAGGCCGTGCCCGCCCCGGATCGGTCTTCATGAGCGATGCAACGCTTACCCAGCCCTTTATCCAGTTCAACAGGACCAACTGATGCCGGACCCGACGCGCTCCGTCTTTTCCAAGCCGACGGTGGCTCTCGCCGTCGCGCTCATGGCGGTCATCGTGATGATGATCCTGCCAGTGCCGGCTTTCGTTCTAGATATCGGGTTGGCGACCTCGTTCGCGCTGGCGATCCTGATCTTCACGGTGACGCTTTTCGTGGAACGGCCTTTGGATTTTTCCGCCTTTCCGACGATTCTGCTGGCGTCCTTGATGCTGCGCCTGTCGCTGAACATCAGTTCGACGAAGCTCATCATCGGGCAGGGGCATACCGGAACGAACGCCGCGGGAAATGTCATTCAGGGGTTTGCAGATTTCGTCATGGGCGGCAGCGTTTTTCTGGGATTGGTCGTCTTTTGCGTTCTGCTCATCGTCAACTTCATGGTGATCACCAAGGGGGCCGCGCGCATGGCCGAAGTCGGGGCGCGCTTTGCGTTGGACGGGATGCCGGGAAAGCAATTGGCCATCGACAGCGACATGGCCGCGGGCGCCATCACACATTCCGAAGCGCGCGCGCGGCGCGACCGGGAGTTGCAGGAGACCACATTTTTCGGATCCCTCGATGGGGCCTCGAAATTCGTCAAAGGTGACGCCATTGCCGGGCTTTTGATCACGCTTCTCAACATCGTGGTTGGCCTGATCATGGGCACGGTTGTCCACGGGATGCAGATCGGCGCGGCGTTCGAAACCTATGCCATTCTGACGGTCGGCGATGGGCTTGTAACCCAGATTCCGGCTGTCATCATTTCCATCGCGGCTGCGCTTCTGCTTGCGCGGGGCGGGGCGACCGGCGCGACCGATCTTGCCATCACCTCGCAACTGGGTCGCCATCCGGCCGCCTTGGCCACGGTTGCCGTGCTCATGGTTGTGTTTGCGCTGGTGCCGGGCCTGCCGTTTGTCCCCTTCCTGACCGGTGGTCTGATCCTTGCGGGGCTGGCCTACTGGGTTCATTGCAATGCCGAGGATCCACAGGACGAGAGTGCAGCCGAAGAGGAGCCGCTGCCGGTCAAGGACCGTCCGATCGGGGATGTGCTTGACCTTGACGACATCCATGTCGAATTCGCGCCAGATCTTGTGGACATGGTGCTTGATCCCGCCAGCGGATTGGATTCGCGGATCTCCAACATGCGCACACATGTCGCCAAAAGCTTTGGCACGATCATGCCCGAAGTGCGCCTGACGGATGATGCGACGCTGGTCGACGGCACCTATGTCGTGCGACTCCATGGAGTCGAAGTGGCGCGCGGCGTGCTGCATCCAGACATGATGCTTGCATTGATCCCCGAAGGCGCTGCCGCGCTGCCCAATGGAACGGACGTGGAAGAACCTGTCTATGGCGCGCCCGCCCGTTGGATCCAGGATGCAGAGCGTGAAGACGCCCAGCTTGGTGGTCTGACCGTTGTTTCACCGAGCGAGGTTCTGGCCACACATCTGCTCGAGATCATCAAGCGCCACCTTGGGCGCCTGATGACGATGAAATCGCTCAAGCGTCTTCTGGACGAACTGGGGACACTCTCCAATCCGGGTCGCGCCGAGGCGAACCGTGCGCTCATCGATCAAACGGTGCCGGACAAAGTGCCGATGGACACTCTGCTGCAGGTCTTGAAGCTGTTGCTCGATGAGCAGGTGTCGATCCGGAACTTTCAGCTCATCCTCGAAGCCATCGCGGAGATGCGCGGTCAGGGATATTCGGCCGAGACGATCTGCGAGCATGTTCGCCAACGGCTCGGGTTTCAGCTTGTCGCGGCCATGCGCCGAGAGGACGGGACGATTCCCCTGGTTCATCTGGCGTCCGATTGGGAACGGCGGTTTGAAGAATGTGAAGTGTCCAATGACCGCGGCGCACCGGATGTGGCCCTGCCGCCTAAGGATTTTGAAGACTTGGCAAAACGGATTGCCGAGGAATTGAATCGCGCTGGCCAAAAGGGCGTGTTCCCTGCGCTGGTCACGCCGGGCCGACGCCGACGTTTTCTGCGAAGCTTGCTGTCGGCGAAGGGCATCAGTAACCCGGTGATGGCGTTTGAAGAGATCGGGCTGGATGCCAAACCCGCCTTGGTTGGCACCGTGGCGGTCTAGCCATGATCGAGGGGGTCTACTCCGAGATTGCAGCGCAGTTCTGGCTGGTCGCGGCTGTGTTCCTGAGGCTGCTGCCGGCCATCTCCCTCGCGCCCGGATATGGGGAATCATTCGTTTCGGCGCGTGTCCGATTGGTCGTCACGCTGCTCCTGTCGGTTGCGGTTGCTCCGATCCTGGAACCGTACCTCCCTTCAGAAGCGCCGAACCCGGCAGACATTCTGGCCTTTGTCCTGAAGGAAACTGTCATCGGGTTCTTCCTTGGGCTGGTGGCTCGAAGCATCATCTTTTTGCTCGAAATGGCTGGCGCGGTGATCAGCCAATACGTGTCGCTTGCCCAGATGCTGGGAAATGCAACCGAACCCATGCCGGTGATCAGCCATATCATCACAACTGCCGGGCTTGCCATCATATTTGCCACGTCGCTGAGCGACCAGATCATTTATGGCTTTGTGGCGAGCTACTTTGTCGACATCCCCGGTTTGGCGGACCTCACGGGATATTTGGGGGCCAAAGTTTCCGCGCTGGGCAACTATATCTTCAACGAGGGTGTGGTCCTTGCAGCCGGTTTCGCCAGCTTGATGTTCGTTTATTACCTGTGCATCGGCTTCATCAACAAGGCGATGCCGCAATTCATGGTCTCGTTCATCGGCATCCCCTTCGTCGCGCTCTTCTCGATCTACTTCCTGCATGAACATGCGGAACTCATGCTCACCGTCTGGCAGGAAAAGGCGCTGACGATCCTGAAGATGCCCTTCGAGTCACTGCAATGAGCGAAACGGAAGAAAACCAGGCAGACAAGCCCTACGAAGCCACCCGTCGAAAGCTTGAAGAGGCGCGCCGGAAGGGCGAAATCGTCCGTTCCCAGGACGTTGTGAACCTCGTGGTTCTGGTGATGTTCCTGATCGCGGTCTACGCCATGTTCAGCGGGGTCATGTCGGGGATTATTCTGGACATCATGAGGTTTCTGGAAAATGCGATTGCCGCGCGCTCACCTCTGGATGGCGCGGGGACGCTAACTGTCGTGCTTGGCTGGCTCCTTCCGCTGATTGGCATCATTTTTGTCCTTCCATTTGTCGTCGTACTGTCCGGGTTGCTCGGCACGAAACAGCTCTTGTTCACCGGCGACAAACTGAAACCCAAGCTGAACCGGATTTCCCTGATCGCGAACGCGAAGAAGAAATACGGATGGTCGGGTCTTTTCGAGTTTGCCAAGAACTTTCTGAAATTTGCAGTGTTTGCCGGGATATTGGCGCTTTTTGCATTCGATAGCTACCGCCTGTTCCAGGTTGCCGTGTTGCGCGGTGAACATATGGCATTGGCCAACCTGTACGAAGTGGCTGTCCGGTGGCTCTGGTTCACGCTTGTCGCCTATATCGCGTTTGCGGGGTTGGATGTGCTCTGGCAGATGCACGAACACGCCAAGAAAAACCGCATGTCCCACAAAGAGATGAAAGACGAACACAAAACCGAAGAGGGTGACGAAAATATCCGACAGCAGCGGCGCGCCAAAGCTGAGGACATCGCGACAAACCGAATGCTGCTTGATGTTCCGAAATCGGCGGTTGTGATCACCAACCCCACGCATTTCGCGGTTGCCTTGCAATGGTCAGGCGAAGACAACACGGTTCCAAAATGCGTTGCGCGTGGGACCGACGAAACAGCGCGCAAAATCCGGGAAGTCGCGATCAGTTCTGGTGTGCCGCTCTATAACGATCCCCCGACTGCGCGGGCGCTCTATGCCGAGGTCAAAGTGGGCACCATCATCGACGAGGACCACTACAAGGCGGTTGCGGCGGCAATCGGCTATGCGCGCCGGATCCAGAACATGGCAAAGCGATGAACGATGTCACCGGCCTCCGCCAGGCGCTCGAGGTGCTTGATGCGCGGGTGCAGGCGATCGAAACCCTGATGGCGCGCGAATTGCATCTGCGGGACGAGCTGCGCGCACGCCAGACCGCGATCACACATCAGGAACGTGCTTTGGCCGGTTCATTGAATGAAATGGCGGCGTCGGATCCAGCGTCTTTCCGGTTCCATGAATTGAGGATTGCAAAGCTGTCCGAGGATCAGCGCCAGCTGCAACCGTCCTTGGCCAAGGCTGCGATCCAGCGGCGGAACGTGCAGGATGTATTGAGGTCGCTCTTGCGGCAAAGGCTTGGACTGCAACTCCAGATCAAGAAGATGAGCGAAACAAAAAAGGTCTTTGAGACCGAGCAGGAGCGTCAGCATTTCTTGTTCGAAATGCAAAAGCGTCGTTAAAACGCGTCCTGGCGTGCCATGTCCGTGATCAGCACGGTCGCGTTATCCATCCCGAGGACCTCCTTGGATCGCTCTGTCAACGCGCGTTTCACCAGCGTCAACGTTTTCCGCGAGATCAGTTCATCCTCGAACCCGCCCATCGCGGCGAGGCTGAACAATTCGGCCAAGAACGTGTCGCGCAGTTTTGGCTCAAGAGTGCGGACCTTGTCGCCCGTCCCGGTCTCCACCTCTAGCGCAACAGCTAGAATGACCATGGCCCGGACCCGGTTGTTCAGGATCACCGGGACCACGAATTGGTTGGGCAGCTTCACGATTTCCGTGTCGCCGTCAGCCCCATCACCGGGCTTTTCCGAAGGCGCGACAGATGTCTCGGCACTGGCTGCTGAATCGTCCATGCCTTGTTCTGCTTCGGGTGGAGCCAGAAGCATTGCAGCGCCACCGCCGCCGGCCAAACCGAGAAGCAGCGCCACAACGGGGAAGAGTTTCTTGATCATTTTCGTGTTCTTTCGTGATCAGAACGGCAGGATTGCATCCAGCATCTGCTGGCCGATGCGTGGTTGTTGCACGTCGCTGATCTGCCCGCGGCCACCATAGGAAATCCGGGCTGACGCCATCTTGTCGTATGTGATCTCGTTCTGGCGGGTTATGTCGGCGCGTCGGACAAAGCCCGATACGAAGAGTTCCCGCAATTCAAAGTTGACGCGAACTTCCTGGGTGCCTTCAATTCTAAGAAGTTCATTCGGCAAGACCTCCACGACGGTGGCCGCAATCCGGAGCGTGAGTTTTTCGTTTCGGCGCACCGATCCGTTGCCCTCACTCTGGCTGGCGGAATCAAGCTCAACCGCGTTGTCGAGGGTGGCGCCATCGGGCAGGTCTGCGTTGCCTCTTTGTGGAAGGCCGAACAACTGAGGCATCGCCAGGCTTTCTCGCGACGACCGCCCGCGGGACGAAGTGTTGGAGATCTCGGCCCGATCGTCGATCTCGATCATCACGGTGAGGATATCGCCCGTGGTATGGGCACGTCGATCGCCGAACAGCGATGTCTGATGTCCGCTCCAGAGCGAGGCTTGCCGATAGGTCGAAGTATCGGCCGTGGTGCCGGGCAGACCGGAGTAGACCATGGCGCTGCGTTCCACGCCCTCGTCCTGCGGAGACAGCGTGGGCGGCTTGCCCATGTGGTCCATGCGGGCGCAATTCGGAAGCACAAGCAGGGCGAAGAGGGAAACGAGCACGGGAGTTTTCATGTCAGGGGAGTACCTTCAATCGGCCATCGTCCATCACTTCGGCCCGGATCGGCGCACGCGATGTCAGGTTCATGGCGCGGATCACGTCACCAGCCGCCCCGCGCTCCATCGCGCGGGCTTCGGTGGCTATGGTCAATCCGTTCAGTGTGAATGTGGCAGCGACGATCTGGTTGCGTTCAACCAGCGCGGCCCGCGTGAGATTTGATGTCAGCACGGGCTGCCCGGAATAGACCGCACGCTTAACTTCCGCGCCGATCACGTCATCAATCCCTTGCGCGGCGCCAGCTATGTCGGCCTGTTGAAGCTGCACCGATTGCGCGGTGATAACCTCTTTCGGGCGCAGGGTCTGGGTGGCGACCACCGAGTCCGTGAAGGCGGGTGCCGGCAGCGTCACCAGAGCCAATATCATCAAATGCCGCATCAGCGCACCTGCGTGGTTGCGCCAAGCATCTGGTCGACAGCGGATATCACCTTGGCGTTCAATTCATACCCGCGTTGCGCCTCGATCAGCTCTGTCAGTTCGCGCACCGGATCGACCGAGCTGTCCTCGAGATAGCCTTGGCGCAAGGTGCCAAGCCCGTCCTCTCCGGGCGTTGCGGCCAGCGGTCCGCCCGATGCCTCGGTTTCGGCAAAGAGATTGCCGCCCAACGCCTCAAGACCCTTGGCGTTGGCAAATCCCACCAGGTTCATTTGTCCCAATAGCTGCGGTTCCGCAGTGTCCGCGAAATAGGCGTAGACTTCGCCTTCGGGATTGATCGAGATGCTGCGTGCGTCTTGTGGAATGACGATCTCGGGTGCGACGGGGAACCCTTCAGAGGTCACGATAAGCCCTTCAGCGTCTCGTTTGAGCGACCCGTCGCGGGTGTAGGCGGTCTGGCCGGTGGGCATCGCGATTTCAAGGTAGCCGTTTCCATCGATTGCGATGTCCAGATCGGAATTTGTCTGGCTGAGTGAACCCTGGGCCAAGTGGACCGAAACGGCTGCGGGCCGAACGCCAAGCCCGACCTGAACACCGGTGGGAAGAACCGTGCCATCGGCAGCGTTCACAGTTCCGGCCCTGGCGATTTGCTGATAGTGCAAGTCCGAGAATTCGGCCCGCCGCGCGTTGTAGCCGGTCGTGTTCATGTTCGACAAATTGTTGGAAATTGTCTCAACGCGCATTTGCTGAGCCGTCATTCCCGTTGCCGCAATTTTCAGGGCGCGCATGTCGCTTCCTTTATTTTATAAGGGTTTGAAGAGCGGTTTTGGTCCGTTCGTGATCCATATCCAGAAGCTTTTGCCCCATCTCGTAGGCGCGCTGGACTTCGATCATGCGGGTCAGTTGTGAAATCGCGTTCACGTTGGACCCTTCGAGGTGGCCTTGCAGGACCAGCCCATCTTCGGACGGGGCCAGAGCGGCGTCGGTTTTGAATAAAACACCGGATTCCCGTTCCAAATCGGCGCCCGGTTCCGGTGCGACCACGCCGATCCGGCCCAAGAGCCGATCTCCTACGCTGATCGTTCCATCTGCTGCGATCTTGGCATCCGCTTCGCCGGGGGGGACATTGATCGGCGCGCCGCCAATGTCCAAGACGCGGTGACCATCGGCAGAGACAAGATCGCCCAGAGGATCGACCTTGAACGCACCGGAGCGTGTCAGCCGGAGGCCGTTTGGCGTCTCTAGTTGAAAATACCCGCTGCCTTCGATTGCCAGGTCCAGCGCGCTGCCTGTTTGGGTCAGGATACCCTGCGCAGAGGATGTTTTCTTTACCCTTGCCGCGGCCATAGACAGGCTTTCACCACCCTCGACGGCCTGGACGTATTCGGAAAAAACAAGCCCCTGCTGGCGAAATCCGGTGGTCGCCGCATTGGCGATATTGTGCGCGATAATTTCCATTTCTCGCATCAATCCGCTTTGGCGGGTTAATGTGACATAGCCGGTGTTTTCCAAGTCAACCTCCTGCGATGGATGTGATGATCGTCGACTGGAAGAAGTCGATCAGGCTTTGTGTCATGAAGTTCATCGACATCCAGAAGACGGCGAGCATCGCCACCAGTTTGGGCACGAATGTCAGCGTCATTTCCTGAATGGATGTGAGCGCCTGGAAGAGACCGATCGACACACCTGTCACCAGCGCCGCGATCAGTACCGGGGCCGAAATGGTGACGGCAATCCGCAGTGCTTCTCGCAGAACATCATAGATGTAGCCTTCGGTCAGCATCCGGTCAGACCGGCATCCGCAGGATTTCCTGATACGCCTCGACCACACGGTTGCGCACAGTCACAGCCGTTTCGACGGCAAGTTGTGATTGCGACAAGGCTTCAACAAGAGCATGTGGGTCGGCATCGCCATACATCGACCCCATGGCTGTTTCCTCGGTCGATTTCAGGGTTTGCGCGAAATCCTCGGTAATCTTGGAAAAGCTCTCGGCAACCGATTCTCGTGGGTCGGGTTCGGTCGCCGGCTTCAGGGCGGCATATTGCTGCGAGGCAAAAAGCGATTTCACGTCCATCGATAGTCTCCATTCTGGAAAGAGTTATTTACGCAAAAGTTCCATCAGGCCGGACGACATCTGCCGGGTCTGATCGAACATCTTGAGATTTGCCTCGTAGCTGCGTTGCGCTTCGCGGGCGTCGGCGATTTCGACAACGATATCCACGTTCGAGCCGGTATAGTGCCCGCTCGCATCGGCCATTGGATGGCCGGGATCGTAAATCTTTTCTCCCTCGCGCCGGTCGAGCGAGACCCTGTCCAGCGCTACCTTGGCAATGCCCGACATCTCGGCCTGTTCGGAAAAGGAAACGGTCTTGCGGCGATACCCGGGCGTGTCTGTGTTGGCGATGTTTTCTGCCACAATGCGGAGCCGATGTGACTGTGCCTTGAGACCACTGGCTGATGCGCCAAGCGCGTTTGAAAATGCAGACATCTGTCCCTCCTATTGCTTGCTGAGCGCGCTGCGCAGCATGCCAAGCGACGCGCGATACACGGCCAAGGCGCGATCGTGCTGGCGTTTTGCGTCGACTGAATTCAGGATTTCGTTTTCCAGTACCACGCTGTTGCCGTTCGGCTCACTGTTTTCGCGATGCGTCACGGTTGCGGTGGATGCATCGGTCGTGGCGGCAAGGTGATTTGCGCGCGTCATGCGCAAGGCAAAGCCATCCGTGTTTGGTGGCACGAGATCGGCAAAAGGGCGGACCGATTGAGCGCGATAGCCAGGTGTGTCGGCGTTGGCGATGTTCTGTGACGTCAGCGCCTGTTGGGTACCGGCATGCCGCGCCATTGTCATGGCGGTTTTGAACAAATCCAAATTCTGGAACATGGCAGGGCTTCTCCCTCGTTTGGTTCAACGAAGGCTTAACCCTGATTCCTTTAGAAAGGGTTTTCAGAACACAAATGGAGCGTACGATGCAGAACGCCGCACTGTTGGACCTCAAAAGCAAGCTCGCCGATATTTCGCGAACGCGAACTGTTGGCCGCGTTGTGTCGGCCGATGGCCATACGCTCCGTGTGTCAGGACTCGAGGAAGAGGTGAAACTGGGGGACCGGCTTCGTTTGCTGCGCGAAGATGGCAGCTTCCTCATGGGCGATGTGCTTTGTCTCGGGGCCGATGGTGCCATCATGCTCCCCGATGATCCGCCTGCACGCGTTGCGCTGGGCGACCGCGTTGTCGCGCAGGGGGCGGTACGGATCGCTCCGGATCAATCCTGGCTCGGTCAAGTCATTGATCCCTATGGACATGCTTTGAACGGCCAGTTCTTGAAAAAGGGCGGAGCAGAATTCGATATTCAGAATGAACCTCCTGCCGCAGTTATACGAAAAGGGCTGGGTGAACGACTGGACACTGGATTCCACCTATTCAATACGATTTTGCCGATTGTCCGCGGTCAGCGTGTTGGCATTTTCGCAGGTTCGGGGGTCGGGAAGTCCCGTTTGCTGGCCGATCTGCTCAAGGCCATGGATGCCGACGTTGTTGTTGTGGCCCTCGTCGGAGAGCGTGGACGAGAAATCAACGATTTTACGCAAAATATCTTGGGCGAAGCCGGGCTGTCGCGCACGGTGGTGGTCGCTGCCAGCGCTGCCACCGCCGCCACCGCACGCATGCGCTGCCCGATGACAGCGATGCGTGTCGCAGAGTATTTTCGAGACCAGGGACAACACGTCTTGCTGTTTGTCGATTCGATCACGCGCTTTGCGGAAGCTCAACGAGAGGTCGCCATCTCTGCTGGCGAGTTTCCCAGCCTCCGGGGCTTTCCTCCATCCCTGCCGTCAAGAATCACGAAGCTTGCGGAGCGCGCTGGTCCTGGCGCCAAGGGAAGCGGCGATATTACAGCGGTGTTCAGTGTTCTTGTCGCAGCATCGGATATGGATGAACCCGTGGCGGACCTGCTGCGCGGTGTATTGGACGGACATGTCGTGTTGGACCGCCAATTGGCAGATCAAGGACAATTTCCGGCTGTCGACATTCTCAAATCTGTATCCCGCGCATTGCCTGCTGCCGCGACCCCAACCGAAAACAGTATGCTGGCCAAGGCACGCAGCCTCGTTTCGAAATACAACGAGTCGTCTGCACTGGTCAGGTCAGGGCTGTATACAGAAGGTGCGGATGTGGCTTTGGATCAGGCAATCGCGTTCCACCCGGTGTTCAAAGACTTCCGCGCCGGGCAAACACGTGATGGAATCGGGGCAAGTTTCGAACGATTGCGATTGACATTGCGAAGAAGTGGAGCGCTTACAGACTGAGTTATTCCCACTCTGCAAAATCCATCCCCTTTTAGAGCGGAGCTTTGTAAGATGCCGAACTCAATAAGACCAGGGCGGTCTGAAGCGAATTGTTCGAATTCATAGAACTTGCTTCTCGCATCACAAGGAAGCGACGTGTCATCTCTTCAATCTTAGATGGATCCGCCAGCTCTGAAAGGTCTTTGGTCCCAAAGACCCGGCTCACTTTCTCCTGAATACGTGTATGCTGATCATCGATGTCAAGCTGTGAAAATTCGGACGGTAACCCAATGGCGGTTTGTATTACCTCCCGCAGCGGTGGTGTCGCAAGAATCTGAAACCAGGCGGTCGAGTTTGAATTTGAAGACGCGATTGTCTCTTTCAGCGATCTTGTGAAGCCAAGTGCCAACCGCATATCAGTGTCGCTCTCTCCAATTGCAACTTCAAATGATTGTGCAAGGTAATTTGAAATTGTTCGCCCCGCCAAACCCGGACTTGATGATGGCCCCAGCCCAATTTCTGAAAAATCATAATCTTGAGCGAGAGCTTTATACCGCTGATCAGAGAGCTTGTTGGCAAGTGCGGATCTGTCAGTTACACCCTCTGCCATGATCGTTTTTATGAAGTGCCGGTTGTCGATATCATCGGACAGCCCATAGGCGCCAAGTACGACGCGCAAAATTCGGCGATCTGAAACGATGTCCTCTGGTGTATTGAGCTGGGAAAATTTTTCCTTGAAATATGTCGTGTCTGACTGCGTTGCATAGTTTGCTTTGTACGCCGCTTTTTGGACTGACAAAGTTGTCTTCAAGAGAGACCATCCTGCCAGCCCGGACCCGAGAGTGAACGGCTGGAAGCTCATTGTTGTTTCCGAAAAAGAAGGCGTTCTTCCAGTGGGAGGAGCTGTCTTAGTAGCTTCAGGCAGGAATACGCGTTTTGTTCAGCCACCGCTTGGGATGCACGTCCGAGAATCTCGGTACTTTGTGGATCGCGGAGAATGTCGGCAAGGGACCCGATTTGACCTTCAAGACGGACCAGAAGTGTAGAAGCATCTACTTCACCGCTGAGAAGCAGTTGTGCCAGATAACAGGCACGCCGGACAGGTGTATTTGCTTCATCAGGATGGATGGCATCTTTTAATCGAAGAATATTCGCGCGTGATGTTAAAACTGTGATGCGGGATCTACGATCTCCGTTTTCAACAACCGCCCCATTTATCAGAACCCGCTCCTTCGGTCCAAGTTTCAGGACAAGCCCGCTCATTTCTGTGTTCCTTTCCCGCCCAACCCACGAAGAATTGCAATATTTACGTCTAGTAGTGGTTCAATGCTCAGATCATCCTTGAGAACTTTTTGAGTGTAATTCTGAACAAATTCGGAAAGATAGAATATTTGCGCCCGAAGGCTGCCTGGCAGCGGATTTTCAGAATTTGCAACATCCGCTGCCAAAATCGTCCAGAGCTTTCTGTTTCTATGTAAGCAGGATGTGAATTCGGCAAAATGTGATATGCGTTTGTAAGCAGCCGTTTTCAGTTGACGCGTCGTTTCAAGAATAATCTCAATTTCTGTATCCTTCTGGGATTTTGTTGATGATGACGCATAATTCTGATACGCTTGAACGGATGTACGCAAAATCCTAACCTCTGTCTAGCCGACGTTTTGAAGGTGATATGGGCCGCCAAGACGGCCCAAAATCAAATTTAGCGGAACAATGATAGCAAGGACTGAGGTGCTTGGTTCGCGATCGACAGTGCCTGGGTGCCCAATTGTTGTTGTACTTGCAGGGCCTGCAAGCGGGCGGAGGCTTCCTCCATATCCGCGTCCACCATCGTTCCAATACCGGATTTTAGAGAGTCTGTAAGACTAGAAATGAATTCGGCCTGCGTTTCGATCCGCCCTTGAGCAGAGCCGAAAGACGCTCCTGAATCGATAGCATTCTGGATCATGAATTCCACAGAAACCAGCGCAGCGTCAGCCCCACTATCCGTGGTTACGTCGATATCGTTCAGTTTTTCCAGGCCGCCACCGATCGTCACTTCTGTTGGAGATGTCAACGTATCGATGCGGGCCTCAACTGTATCGGTAGCATCAGTTACCGTTGAACTGATGTTCAGATTACCGCCGGAAGCCGTGACATTGAAGACATCGGTATCCATACCCTCCTCAGACGCATAAATTGCATAGGCCTGTTCCAGGCCTTTTGCGACATCGCCTGCGGTGTCACCATCACGTGCAATGTACATGATTTTTTGAGCATCCGTGTCCGTCGTTCCAGTGGTGTAATCGGCTGGATTGAAGTTGCTGCCATCGGTATCAACTCCGGTGATCCCGAGGCTGAAAATTTGCCCTGCACCTGTTGGATCTGTAACAGCGAGAGTCCCGGTTTGTGTAGCGTCAAGCGTTTCTGCGCTGGTCAGGTTTGCGACTGTCCCTCCCGTAACCGCGCTGGCGGCTGTGCTGAGGTCCTTCTTGTTGACGGAGATGTCACTTGCCGAAACACCGCTGTCTGAACGGTCAAGTGATGCCAGGACCTTGACAGTGCCTGATCCGGCGTCTGTTTCCCGGTTCGAGAGCAAATTCAGCCCATTGAATTGTGCTGCCCCGACCACCGCATTGATCTGATCGCGCAAGGCGACGATGTCGGTCTGGATCTTGGCACGATCGACGTTTTGCTCCTGTGATGCGACAATCTTGCCCTTCATCTCCGTTAGAAGATCGGTCACTGTTTCAGCGCCGTTCCTCGCGACAGCGACCGTAGATTCGCCGAGGTTGAGGCTGTCAGAGATTCCCTGAAATCCTTTTACGTCGGATTCCATAACTTTCGAAATCGCCCAAACAGCTGCATTGTCTTTTGCCGTTGCAACCGTTTTACCTGTAGAAATCTCGTTTTGTGTGTCGGTCAATTTTGTGTTGATCGACTTGAGAGTTTGTAGCGCAACCATCGCGCCATTATTTGTCAGAATGCTGGACATTGTGTTCCTTTCAACCGTGCTTTGCACATATGATTTCCATGTATCCGTAGTTTGGAACATGGATATTAAGGTCGTTCTGACTCATACAGAGATGAAGATCTCGCGCCACTTGTGGTGTGCAAGGCAAAGCTGAAAGATAAAGATGAACAATTTATAAACGTGAGGCGGATGTGCTCTTTTAGGCATGTAAAAGTTTAAGAAAAACTCTATCTGAGTTAGCATGTTAGAAGTATCTCATTATATAATCTGTCCTTAGAGTAGAAGACTGCGTCTGTAAAATTTCAACCTATCATAATCACTATGGTCTGGGAGTGGTACATGGCATCCACCACAATTTCAAATAGTTCGATAAAGATTACAGGTGCCAGTTCTGGCGAGGTTCACAAGCCCCGCGATCCTGGGCGGTTAGATCCCGTAGAAAAAGAGCCAAATTTGGATAATCGTCGGTTACAATTTTCCCTGGGGGAGGCAAGTGATCTTGCATTTGAAGGATCATCAGTGCCTCTGAAAGACGATTATCTTTTATCTAAAAAATATGAGTATGAAGATGAAAACAAAGATTTAAAATATGAGGTGAGAGGAAGCTTCCAATTTGGAATGTCCCCGAAATCTATTGGAAGCCAGGTACAAGCCAGAGTTGGCGATATTGATGAGATGGATTGGAGTGAAGTTAAAATTACTCACGATTTGAACAAATATAGGGTAATTTTGGAGAGCGATGGCCTTAAGCTCGTTTTTCAACATGAAGAAGCGACCTGGGGGGGAATCCAGAGGCAGACGGAGGATATTTCCCTGATTGAGCCCCAGTACCAGAAAGACCTGAATTTCGGTTCGATTGAAAATCGAGAAAAAAACTATTATTCACTTGGCAAGTTGGGAGCGAAGGATAGTTCACAAGCAGTAGAATTTATCAGGGAGCAGCCTGTCGCTCAGTTTGGGATGAATGGGGTTAATCCTTTCAGTAATTCGTTGCCGAATTCACGCCATGTGGGTAATCTAGAATCAGATAATTCAATTGAGTCAAATTCATATGCAACAAACTATCTGAGGGGCAAACCATCCCATAAGATTCCAAAAAGCATTTCACCATTAAAGTTGACTGTGTCGTCCAGTATTGATTTTCGAGGTGGTCATGAAAATACTAAGCCTGGGAATGAGGGAGAGCGAAAATTTGCCATCGCAGCTTCTGGCAATTGGTATCATCAACATAATGAGATAAGCCGTGGTTGGGTTGCAGAGGCAGATGTGGATGTTTTGGCAAATGCGAATCAGAGAACCTCAAGCATTCAGATCGATACTTTTGCTGAGCAAAAAATGAAAGGTCATCAAGAAACTCGAGAGCAAAATGCTCAGATGCCTTGGTCGCGCGAGCCTAAGGTTTTTGCGGCTGAACGGTTCGAGGGCCAGCTTTACAAGCTTGAAAGTAATATTGTGTCCACGCCCCAAACGAAATCAATTCCGCAGGTTGAATTTACCAAAGCGCATATTGTGGATTTGCCAAAACGTAAGCCAACTATAGGTGTGCATGTGCATAGAAATTTGGAATTTTCAGAGATTCAGATTGTTTCAGAAAACTTTGAAATAACTGAGCTATTGACCAAAAACCAGGCGGACTTGAAGTTTTCACTCAAAAAAATTGGAGTGGAGAATTTTTCTCTTTCTTTCAGTAACGATCAAGGCTTTTCGGGTAAAAAGTACGGATTAGCAACGGGAGCGACCGAAGACGGTACGGTTTCTCCGGAGACTACCAAGGCATCAGAAGTTGCCTATTCGACTGCTTTGGTGGACGGTTTGGATATTTTGATTTAGGAGATGACGGTGGACGTAACATCGATTGGTCAGACATCCGAGAAAGTAGATTCTGGGAATGTTGGTGCGACGACGAGTGATTTTGAGACATTTCTTCGGATGTTGACGACGCAAATTCAAAATCAGGATCCGTTGAGCCCGATGGAGGCGGAAAAGTTTGCGAGCCAGTTGGCATCGTTTTCGATGGTTGAGCAGCAGACGTTGACAAATCAGAAACTTGAGGCCGTGTTGCAGGGGCTTTCGAGCGGTGGGTTGGCTGGATACTCCGGGTTGGTTGGGCGCGAAGCTGTGCACGCCGGGGCAGTTCGGTTCTCGGGAGCGGCGGTGGAGTTTGAGATCGAGGGAACAGGAGGGGCGCCGGAAAATGCGATCCTGGCTGTTCTGGATGATGACGGTGGTCCGGTTGCGGAGCTGGCGCTGGGGGCCGGGCAAGAGCGTGTCACCTGGGATGGGACTGCGTCGGATGGACTGTCCGTGATGCCTGGTATTTACGAGGCAGAGCTGCGGCGGATATCCGATGGGGAGGCGTTGGAAAACCCGGTGGCGACCTCGGCTGTTGTGGAGGAAGTTCGATTTTCCGGGGATGAGGTGGAATTGCTGCTGGCAGATGGAAGCGTGATTCCGGAAAGCGGTGTTTCGAAGCTTCGATGAGCCGTCCCATGCGTGGGACAGTTTTGCCGCTAATGAAATCAAAGGCTTGCACGGGCAGTTTAACCGATTTTTAACCTTTGCTTGGCTTGCAGGACAGCGAGGGCCGGCCTTTTGTCTGGCCAGAGCGTGTCGCGGTCACTTGGATTTGGACGAGGTGCTCTGACCGTCGGATGAAGCAAAACCGGTCCGCAGGGCAGCAGGTGTGGCGCATATGTCTCGTCGACAGGCGCAAACGGACCGGCGCGCTTATGCCTGGAGCGGCTTGACCACCAGGTCGCCTTCTTCACGGGCCTTGATCGCCATTGCGGCGGCGTGGGCGCCTGCGGCGGTGGTGAAATAGGGAATCTTGTCGTAGAGCGCGACGGAGCGGATGTCCCTGCTGTCTTCGACAGCGGCGGTATCCTCGGTGGTGTTCATCACCAGATCAATGCCGCCATCCTTCATCAAGTCGACGATATTGGGCCGGCCTTCATAGACTTTTTTCGTCGTTTCGCAGGCGATATCATGCTCGGACAGGAAGGCCGCGGTGCCGGCGGTGGCGATGATGGAAAAGCCCAGATCGGTCAGAACGCGGGCGGTTTCGACAAGTTGATCTGTCTTGTCCTCGGTCTTGATCGAAAAGAACACGGTGCCGGTGCGGGGCAGGTGGTTGCCCGCCCCCATCTGCGCCTTGAGGAAGGCGCGCGGAAAGGAGCGGTCCCAGCCCATCACTTCGCCGGTTGAGCGCATTTCAGGGCCGAGGATCGTGTCGACACCGGGAAAGCGCGCAAAGGGCAGCACTGCTTCCTTGACCGAGAACCAGGGCATCATGGGATCGGCCAGCGTCATGGGATCGGCCAATGGCAGCACGGTGTCGTAATCCGCGTTTTCCGGATAGGCATCGCGCATCGGGAAGCTGTCCAATGTTTCGCCGGCCATGACGCGCGCGGCGATGGAGGCAATGGCCGAATCCGTTGCCTTGGCCACGAAGGGCACGGTGCGCGAGGCGCGAGGGTTGACCTCGATGAGGTAGACCTCGTTGTCCTTGATCGCGAATTGCACGTTCATCAGGCCGACAACATTGAGCGAAAGGGCCAGCTCCTCGGTCTGGCGCTTGATTTCGGCCATGAGCGAGTCGGAGATCGAATAGGGCGGCAGAGAACAGGCGCTGTCGCCGGAATGGACCCCGGCCTCTTCGATATGTTGCATGATGCCGGCGACATGCACGCGCGTGCCATCGCAAATCGCATCGACATCCAGTTCCACCGCGCCGGAGAGGTAGCTGTCGAGCAGCACGGGGCTGTCGCCAGAAACCACCACGGCGTCGGTGATGTAGCGTTCCAGATGCGCCATGTCGCGCACGATTTCCATGGCGCGGCCACCCAGAACGTAGGACGGGCGGATTACCAGCGGGAAGCCGATGGCATCGGCGATGGACAGCGCCTGCGCGTCGGAAGACGCGATGCCATTGCGCGGTTGTTTCAGGTTCAGCTTTTTCACAAGCGCCTGAAAGCGTTCACGGTCTTCGGCGAGGTCGATCGCGTCGGGGGTTGTGCCGAGAATCGGGATTCCTGCGGCTTCGAGCGCATTGGCGAGCTTCAGCGGGGTTTGGCCGCCGAATTGCACGATGACGCCATGCAGGGTGCCGTTGTCCTGTTCGACCCGCAGGATTTCCATCACGTTTTCAAAGGTGAGCGGTTCGAAATAAAGGCGATCCGAGGTGTCGTAATCCGTGGATACGGTTTCGGGATTGCAGTTGACCATGATGGTCTCGTAGCCCGCATCGGTGAGCGCGAAACAGGCGTGGCAGCAGCAATAGTCGAATTCGATGCCCTGGCCGATCCGGTTGGGACCGCCGCCAAGGATCACGACCTTCTTGCGATCCGAGGGGCGAGCCTCGCATTCCACCTCGCCCATCATGGGCGCTTCGTAGGTCGAATACATATAGGGCGTCTGCGCTTCGAATTCGGCGGCGCAGGTGTCGATACGCTTGAAGCTGGCTTTGACGCCGAGGCCAAGGCGCTTGCTGCGCACGGCCTTTTCCGTCTCGCCGGTAAGCGCGGCGAGCCGCGCATCGGTGAACCCCATCATCTTGAGCCCGCGCATGCCGGATTCGTCCTGCGGCATCCCTTTTGCGCGGATGTCTTCCTCGGTGTCGATGATTTCACGGATACGGGCGAGGAACCACGGATCGAACATGGTCGTTGCGTGGATCTCGTCGTCGCTCAACCCGTGGCGCATGGCCTGCGCAATGGTGCGCATCCGGTCCGGCGTTTGCTGGCTGATCGCCTTGATCACGGCGGATTTTTCCGGCGCGCCTTCGATATCGACCTCATCGAAGCCGGAGAGGCCCGATTCCATCGACGCCAGCGCCTTTTGCAGTGATTCGTGGATGGTGCGGCCAATGGCCATGGCCTCGCCCACGGATTTCATCGCTGTCGTCAGGTGCGGCTCGGATCCGGGGAATTTCTCGAAGGCGAATTTCGGAATCTTGGTCACGACATAGTCGATCGTCGGTTCGAAGCTGGCCGGTGTGACCTTGGTGATATCGTTGTCAAGCTCGTCGAGCGTGTAGCCCACCGCCAGCTTGGCGGCGATCTTGGCGATGGGAAAGCCCGTCGCCTTGGAGGCCAGCGCCGAAGAGCGCGACACACGCGGGTTCATTTCGATGACCACCATACGCCCGTCTTCGGGGTTGATTGCCCATTGCACGTTGGACCCGCCGGTTTCGACCCCAATCTCGCGCAGCACGGCGATCGAGCCGTTGCGCATGATCTGGTATTCCTTGTCCGTCAGGGTGAGCGCCGGGGCGACGGTGATGGAATCGCCGGTGTGCACGCCCATCGGATCGACGTTTTCGATGGCGCAGACGATGATCGCATTGTCGGCGCGGTCGCGCACGACCTCCATTTCGAATTCCTTCCAGCCGAGAAGGGATTCGTCGACGAGGATCTGGCCCACGGGGGAGGCATCCATGCCCGAGCGGCAATAATGGATATAGTCCTCGCGGTTGTAGGCAACGCCGCCGCCTGTCCCACCGAGCGTATAGGCGGGCCGTATAATGGCCGGCAGGCCGACATAATCCAGCGTTTCCAGCGCCTTGGCGACACCGGATTCGAGATCAACAGTGCCGTTTTCATCCTTCGGCGCGGTGACGATCGTGGCCTTGGGGTTTTCCAGCCCGATGCGGTCCATCGCCTCGCGGAAGAGCTTGCGGTCCTCGGCCATCTCGATGGCCTCGCGGCGCGCGCCGATCATCTCGACGCCGTATTTCGCAAGCACGCCCATTTCCTCGAGCGCAAGGGAGGTGTTGAGGCCCGTCTGGCCGCCCATGGTGGGCAAAAGCGCGTCGGGGCGTTCCTTTTCGATGATCTTGGCGACGATGTCCGGTGTGATCGGCTCGATATAGGTGGCGTCGGCCAATCCCGGGTCCGTCATGATCGTGGCGGGATTCGAGTTGACGAGGATGACACGGTAGCCTTCCTCGCGCAGCGCCTTGCAGGCCTGGGCCCCGGAGTAGTCGAATTCGCAGGCCTGGCCGATGACGATTGGTCCGGCTCCGATGATCATGATGGACGTGATATCGGTGCGTTTGGGCATGGTTGACCTCGTTTCAGGCGCGGCACGGCAGGGACAGCTGCTCCGCAAATTGTTGCGGGTTATAGGCATGCCGAACCTGTGTGCAAGGGGCGAATGCCGTTTGCGGCCCGCGGTCGGGCGGGGCGTTGATGTGGCTATTGCGCGGCGTGCGATGCGCTGTGCTGTTGCGGACGGTAAAGGTAGTCGCGCGTGGCCGGCACGACATGCTGGCGGTGGCTCAGCTGGATCTGGAACACCGCCTGATGCTGTTCCTCGAAGGCCATTTCGCAGGCGACAAGGTAAAAGCGCCACATGCGGATGAACCGTTCGTCGTACATCTGGCGGACCGTGTCGAGATTGGCCTCGAAGTGTTGGCGCCAGCGGTTCAGCGTCGGGCCGTAATGGCCGCGCAGCACCTCGATATCGGCGAGCCAGAAATCGGCCTGTTCCATCGGCGCGGCGAGGTCGGACAGGGACGGGACATAGCCGCCGGGGAAGATGTATTTCTCCAGCCAGGGCGAGGTTGGCAGCGGCGGGGCGACGCGGCCGATGGTGTGGACCAGCGCGATGCCGTCCGGGTCGAGAAGGTCGTGTATCTTGCCGAAATAGGTGGGGTATTGCGGCAGTCCAACATGTTCGAGCATGCCGACGCTGACGATCCTGTCGAATCGGTCGGTCACTTGCCTGTAGTCCTGCAGGCGAAACTCGGTCCGGTTTTGCAGGCCAGCCTCTTGCGCCCGGCGCTGGGCGGTTGCGTGCTGGTTCTGCGACAGGGTGAGCCCGGTCACGTGAACGCCGTGGTCGCGGGCGAGGGTCAGGGCCATTCCGCCCCAGCCGCAGCCGATGTCGAGAACCCTTTGCCCAGGCGACAGGCAGAGCTTGGCAGCGATATGCGCCTTCTTGGCGGCCTGCGCCTCTTGCAGTGTCATGTCGGGATCCGCGAAATAGGCGCAGCTATACTGCATGTCCGGGTCGAGAAACTGCGTGTAGAGCGTGTCGGAGATGTCGTAGTGATGCGCGACATTGCGATGCGCCCGGCGGGGATCGTTGCGTTGCATCCATTTGCGTAAGCCGGCACGCACCCGTGTCAGCCCGCGGTGGAAGGCGGGCATATTGCCCGCGTTCTGGTTGCGCACGAGAAGGGTGAGAAAATCGAACAGCCGGTGCTGGTCGATGATCAGCGTGCCGTTCATGTACCCTTCGCCGAGTGCAACCACCGGGCGCAAGCAAAGCTCGCGGGTCAGGGCCGGGTCGGTGAGTTGGATGCAGACCGGTCCGTCCTGGCTTTCGTCTTTTCCATATTGCCGGGTTGTGCCATCCGGATACGTGACGTTCAGCTCACCACAAGTGATCAGGCGGGCCAGCATTGCGTCGAGAGCTTTATCCCACATCGCCACCTCCTTTTTGATCATGGAACGGGACTGGGTGCGTGTTTGCCGGTGCCAAGCCTATCGCGAAAACGCTTTCCTGCCAAATCCCTTGGCGCGTCCCTTGACTTCCCCGCTGTTCGCAGGTGTATCGGCCCGTAATTCACGTACACGTTTTTCAAGGGGCATGACCATGCACGCCTTTCGCACCCATACTTGCGCAGATCTGACAGCGGCAAATGTCGGCGACACCGTTCGGCTGTCCGGCTGGGTGCATCGCATCCGCGATCACGGTGGTGTGCTTTTCGTCGATCTGCGCGACCATTACGGGATCACGCAGCTGCTCTGCGATCCCGACAGCCCGGTCTTCGCCGCGGTGGACAAGGTGCGGTCGGAATGGTGCATTCGCATCGATGGCGAGGTGAAGGCGCGTGATGCAAGCCTTGTGAATCCAAAGCTCCCCACCGGTGAAATCGAAGTGTTCATCCGCGATATCGAGGTTCTGGGCGCGGCGGAGGAATTGCCGCTGATCGTCTTTGGCGATCAGGAATATCCGGAGGAAACGCGCCTGCGCTACCGGTTCCTTGACCTGCGGCGCGAGGCGATGCAGCGCAACATGACGCTGCGGGCGGATGTTGTCACGTCGATCCGCAAGCGGATGTGGGACCAGGGGTTCCGTGAATACCAGACGCCGATCATCACCGCGTCGAGCCCCGAAGGCGCGCGCGATTTTCTTGTTCCCAGCCGTCTGCACCCGGGCAAGTTTTATGCGCTGCCGCAGGCGCCGCAGCAATTCAAGCAGCTGATCATGGTCAGCGGATTCGACAAGTATTTCCAGATCGCGCCCTGTTTCCGCGACGAGGATCCGCGCGCCGACCGGTCGCCGACGGATTTCTACCAGCTTGACATGGAAATGTCCTTTGTCAGCCAGCAGGACGTTTTCGACACGATCCAGCCGGTGATGCAGGGCGTGTTCGAAGAATATGGTGGCGGCCGCGCGGTCGATACCCACTGGCCGCAAATCTCGTACCGCGATGCGGCGCTGTGGTATGGCACCGACAAGCCCGACCTGCGCAACCCGATCAAGATGCAGGTCGTGTCCGAGCATTTCCGCGGTTCGGGCTTTGCCATCTTCGCCAAGCTGCTGGAGCAGGACGGCACCGAGATCCGCGCGATTCCCGCGCCGGGTGGCGGCAGCCGCAAGTTCTGTGACCGGATGAACGCCTTTGCCCAGAAAGAGGGTCTGCCCGGCATGGGCTATATCTTCTGGCGCGATCAGGGCGATGGGCTGGAAGCCGCCGGCCCGCTGGCCAAGAATATCGGGCCGGAGCGCACCGAGGCAATCCGCCAACAGCTTGGCCTTGGCGTCGGGGATGCGGCGTTTTTCCTTGGTGGTAAGCCATCGAGCTTCGAGACCGTGGCCGGCAAGGCGCGCGTCGTCATCGGCGACGAGCTTGGCCTGACCGAAACGGACCGGTTCGCCTTTGCCTGGGTCGTGGATTTCCCGATGTACGAGGCGGACGAGGAAACCGGCGTCGTGGATTTCAGCCACAACCCGTTCTCCATGCCGCAGGGCGGGATGGACGCGTTGGATGGCAATCCGCTGGATGTGCTGGGCTACCAGTATGACCTTGCCTGCAACGGCTACGAGCTGGTGTCGGGCGCGATTCGGAACCACAAGCCCGAGATCATGTTCAAGGCGTTCGAGCTTGCCGGCTATGGCGCGGACGAGGTGCGCAAGCGCTTTGGCGGCATGGTCAACGCGTTCCGTTTTGGCGCGCCGCCGCATGGTGGCTGTGCGGCGGGCATCGACCGGATGGTGATGCTTCTGGCCGACACGGCGAATATTCGCGAGGTCATCATGTTCCCGATGAACCAGCGGGCCGAAGACCTCATGATGGATGCCCCGTCCGACCCGTCAAGCGATCAGCTGATGGAGCTGGGCCTTCGGGTCATCCCGACCGAGGACTGATACGCGTATCACAGGTGCTCTGTAAACGCGGCAAGCACGCGTTCGTAGACGTGGCGCTTGAACGGGACGATATGGTTGATGAGCTGCTCTGGCGCCATCCATTTCCAGCGGCTGAATTCCTGATGTTCGGTCGCGATGTTGACCTGGTCGTCTGATCCGGCAAAGCGCATCAGGAACCATTTTTGCTCCTGCCCGCGATAGCGCCCCTTCCAGAGCTTTCCGACCAGGTCAGGTGGAAGGTCATAGGGAATCCAGTCCTTGGTTTCCGCTTCGATCCGCACGAGGTCGGAGGTGACGCCGGTTTCCTCCCACAGCTCGCGCAGGGCGGCATCGCGCGCGGCTTCTCCCTTGTCCACGCCACCCTGGGGCATTTGCCAGGCCGGGCCGGGGTTGTCGATGCGCTGGCCGACGAAGACATGGCCCTCGTGGTTCACGAGCATGACGCCGACACAGGGGCGATAGGGCAGGCGGGCGATCTCTTCGGGGCTCATCGTTGGGGGTTCCCGTTTCACTCTTGCGCAGCGGCCGTGGCCCTGGTCAGGCTCCACAGGACCGCCGTGCCGCACCAGGGTTCGATACATAAACGCGCGGCGATTTCAAATGCCAAGACGGGCGGTGACGCCTTGGCCACCCTTTGCCTTGATCGGTTCAGCACCAAACCCGGAGGCTGCCAGGCCTCCGGGTTCGAGCGTGTCAGGGACCGGGTCGCAGCGCGCCCTAGTCGTCGGAGGGTTGCAGCGCCGTCAGACCCTTGAGGATGTCGATGGCATAGGCCAGCTGGTAATCCTCTTCGCGCAGCTCGGCAGCCGCTTCGGCCTTGGCGCGGTCCTCCTCGATCTGCTGGATTTCGTCTTCGCTCAGGCTGTCATTGCCGAGGCTGCCGCGCAGATCGGCTTCGGAGCGGCTGAAGGGGCTTGTCTGCTCTTCTTCCTCTTCTCCGGCCACCGGGCGGCGGGGTTGGGCCACAACGATGTCGGGCGATACCCCAAGCGACTGGATCGAGCGGCCGGACGGGGTGTAGTAGCGTGCCGTGGTCAGGCGCATGGCGCCGTCGCCGCGCAGGGGCATGACGGTCTGGACCGAGCCTTTGCCAAAGCTCTTGGTGCCGACGACAATGGCGCGGCGGTGGTCCTGAAGCGCGCCCGCGACGATCTCGGAGGCCGAGGCGGAGCCGCCATTGATCAGCACGACGATCGGTTTGCCTTCGGCAAGATCCCCCGGGGTGGCGTTGTAGCGGTCGCCGTCCTCGGGCTGTCGGCCGCGGGTGCTGACGATTTCACCTTTTTCGAGGAACGCATCGCTGACGCGGATCGCCTGGTTGAGCAGACCGCCGGGATTGTTGCGCAGGTCAAGCACGATGCCTTCGATCGCGTCCATGCCGCCGGCGGCTTCGACCTGTTCGGAAAGACCCTCTTCGAGGTTCGAGAAGGTCTGGTCGTTGAAGGTGGTCACACGCAGCACAACCGTGTCGCCCTGCAAGCGGCTGCGCACGGCGGTGAGCGTGATCGTGTCGCGGATGATCGACACGTCGAAGGGTTCGGCTTCGCCCTCGCGCACCACGGTGATGATGATTTCAGATCCGACCGGGCCGCGCATCATGTCGACCGCTTCGTCGAGAGTCAGGCCAAGGACCGACTCACCGTCGACATGGGTGATGAAGTCGCCCGCCTCGATCCCGGCGTCATCGGCCGGGGTGCCGTCGATGGGCGAAACCACCTTGACGAACCCGTCCTCTTGCGTGACCTCGATCCCGAGACCGCCGAATTCGCCGCGCGTCTGGACGCGCATGTCGGCCGCATCCTCGGGCGAAAGGTAGCTGGAGTGCGGATCGAGCGAGGTGAGCATCCCGTCGATCGCGGCTTCGATCAAGTCGCTTTCATTGACGTCCTCGACATATTGCGAGCGAATGCGTTCGAAGATATCGCCAAAAAGGTCGAGCTGTTCATAGACGCTGGATGACCGCTCGGTTTCCTGTGCGACCAGGGGGCCAACCAACTGGGTCGTGGCAAGGATGCCCGCCAATGTCCCGCCGAAGGCCGCCATCAAAATCTTGTTCATTCGGTTGTTCCCTTATCTGCTGTGAACCACCCAAGGGGGTCCTCTGGCGTGTCGCCCGATCTGACTTCAATATAGAGCGTTTCGGACAGCGCTTCGCCAGTCCTTTCACCGGATGGTGATTGAATATCGTCGCTTTGCCCTGCCGGTCCACCCATCAGGCCCACCGGGCTTGCCTCTGGCAGGACCTGTCCGATTTCGCCAAACACCGTATCAAGCCCGGCCAACACAAACAGGATATCGGGTTCAGGTTCAAGGATCGTGACCAGACCATAATCCAGAAGGGGCCCCCGGTAGCGGATGGTGGCGGCGGTGGGTGTTGTCACCAGGGCGCGGGGCCGCGTGGCGATCAGGACGCCGGGGCGGGTCACGCCGGCGGCGTCGGTTTCTCCGGCGCGGCGCAGCACTTCGCCCGACACCGGCAGCGGCAGGCTGCCCTTGCGGGCGCGCGCCGCAGGCAGATCGAGATCCGTTTCGTTTTCGGTGATCTGGCTGAGACCGGCGGCAAAGCCATCGAGCGTTTCGCTCGCTCCGATCAGGATCGCGGTGCGCACGGGGTCCTCGGTGAACTTGCGCGGCAGGTCGGTGCGGTCGGCGATTGCCTGGGACAGCGCGGTGCGCGCGGTCTGAAGATCGGCCAGCCCGGATTGCAGGGTGTTGGCCGCGTCCTGTTGCAACTGGCGCAGGGCGGTCGCCTCTTCAACATCGGCCCGCAGACCGGCGGCGGCATCGGACAACGCGGGTGTGACCGCCGCCATCAAAAGCCCCGCGCGGGCTGCCCCGATGGGGCCATCGGGATGCACGAAACTCTGTGGTCCGGCATCTGTTCCCAGCGCCGAGAGCGCGGCGAGTAGCCGCGTGACCTCGCCATCGCGCGCATCGAGCACGCGGCGCAATTCGGTTTCGCGGATCGAGGCGGCGCGCAGGCCGTCGCGCATCGCGGCCAGCCCGGTTTCGAAGGCGCGGACGGCCTCTGTCAGGGCGCGGACACGGTTGCGCGCGCTTTCGGCAGCGTCAAGCTTGCGGGTCGCCGCTTCCAGCTGGGATATGGCGGTACGCGCCGCCTCGGCCGGGGTTTGCGCCTGCACCGGCATGCCAAGCAGACAGAGAATCAGCGCCAGGCGCGTCACGGGCGAATCAGGCTTTGGCCCGTCATTTCCGCGGGCTGCGGCAGGCCCATCAGCGCCAGAAGCGTCGGGGCGAGGTCGGCAAGGCGGCCATCGGCCAGGCGCGCGTCCTCCGGCCCCCCAAAGAGCACCACCGGCACGAGGTTTGTGGTATGTGCGGTGTGCGGGCCGCCGGTGACGGGATCGACCATGGTTTCACAATTGCCGTGATCGGCGGTGACGATTATCGCACCGCCAGCCGCGTCGACAGCTTCGAGAACGCGTCCCAGCCCGGCATCGACCGCTTCGCAGGCCGTGATCGCGGCATCCAGATCGCCGGTATGGCCGACCATGTCGGGATTGGCGTAGTTGGTCACGATCAGGTCGTAGCCTGCGTTCACCGCGGCGACGAATTTTTCGGTCACCTCGGCCGCAGACATTTCGGGCTGCAAATCATAGGTGGCCACCTTCGGGCTTTTGGGCATGGCACGGTCTTCGCCGTGCTGTGGCGTTTCCTGCCCGCCATTGAGAAAGAAGGTGACATGCGGATATTTTTCGGTCTCGGCAAGGCGGAACTGCGTGCGCCCCTGTTTGGCGATCCATTCGCCCAGCGTGTTGCGGATATCCTGCTTGGGGTAGGCCGTTGTCATGTAGGCGTTATGGTCGGTGGAGTAATCCACCATGCCCAGAAGCCCGGAGAGGTCGGGCCTGTCGCGGTCGAACCCGTCGAAATCCGGCGCTCCGATGGCGGCGAGGATTTCGCGCGCCCGATCAGCGCGGAAGTTGAGGCAAAAGACCCCGTCGCCGCTGGCCAACCCCTGATAATCGCCGATCACGCGCGGTTCGATGAATTCGTCGGACTGGTCCTTGGCATAGGCGTCTTCGATCGCCGCAAGCGCGCTGTCGGCGCGGGCTCCTTGTCCCAGGATCATGGCTTTGTAGGCGCGTTCGACCCGGTCCCAACGCGTGTCGCGGTCCATCGCGTAGTAGCGCCCGATCACGGTGCCGATGGCGGCATCCTTCGGCAGGCTCTTGCCCAGGTCGGCGATGAACCCCTTGGCCGAAGTCGGCGCGACGTCGCGCCCGTCGGTGATCGCGTGCAGCACGACATCGACGCCCAGCTCTGTGAGCATTTTCACCGCGGCCTTAATGTGGCTGATATGCCCATGCACCCCGCCGTCTGACACGACACCCATGAGATGCGCGCGTCCGCCGGCCGATTTCACCGCCTTGGCGAAATCGAGAATCGCGGTGTTTTCGAAAAAGCTGCCATCTTCGATGTCAAGGTCGATCTGGCCCAGGTCCATCGCCACGACGCGGCCCGCGCCGATATTGGTGTGTCCGACTTCGGAATTGCCCATCTGGCCCCTGGGCAGGCCGACATCGGGACCGTGTGTGACCAATGTGGCGTGCGGGCAGGTCGCCAGAAGGTGGTCCATCGTCGGGGTATGCGCCAGTTTCGGGGCATTTGCTGTCGCGTCATCGCGCAGGCCCCAGCCGTCGAGGATGGTCAGAACAACAGGTTTGCGGGTGATCATGCGGTGTCCTCTGCTCGGCCCGGTATCGTCACGCGGTGTAGCAGAGGTGAGGCGGGATGGGGAAGGGGGCGCTTGGTCCGTTTGATCGAACGGCTTGCGCGGTCGAGGCCCTAGCCGAACATCCGCCACCCGGCCAGCCACCGGCTCAGCGTGGTGATCGTGCAAAGCGCTGCGAAGGTATAGGCCAGCCAGGGAAAGGCTGCCGGCAACAGGCACATGGCAACGAACAGCGCGATGGTTTCGGTGCCTTCGGTCAGGCCACCAAGATAATAGATACCCTTGGTCGGGTAGTCTTGCGAGGTCAGCCCGCGTTTTTCGGCGATGATCGAGAAGGCGAGAAAGCTTGATCCGGTGCCGATGAAGCTGCAGATCAGCACCGCGGCGGGCAAGGCGTTGACGGCCGGGTCATGCAGCGCGAAGCCAAGTGGAAACAGGCCATAGACCATGAAATCGAGCGCGATATCGAGGAACGCGCCGCGATCGGTGGGCTGGGTGAGCCGCGCCACCGCACCATCGAGACCGTCTGCCAGACGGTTGAGGGCCAGTCCCAGCAGCGCCAGCCAGAAGAGGCCCGCCCAGATCGCCAGCACCGCCATGAGACCGATGGCAAAGCCCGCCAGGGTAACCTGGTCGGCGCTGACACCACGTGCCGCCAGCGCATGGGCCGGGCGGTCTAGGCTGCGTTTGACAAGCGGCACGAGCGCGGCGTCGAGCATGGTCTGGCCTTTCGAAACGGTCAGCCACGCCATATCGCCGCCTGGCCAAGCGGGCCATTGAAATCTTGCACACCGGTTTGTCATTTGACCGCAACCCGGCCCCGCTGGTTTACAGCGCGGACAGAACTGTTGCCCGAAGGACAGAGATATTATGACCATGCGCAGATTCATTGTCGCGGCCGCACTGGCTGCCTTTTCCACGGTTGCCGTCAGGGCCGAGCCGGATCCATCGGATTGGGGTGCGGTGACTGACGACGCACGGGGTCAGACGGTCTATTGGAACGCCTGGGGCGGGTCGGACACGATCAACGGGTTTATCGCGTGGATCGGCGACCGGGTGGCCGATGAGTACGGGGTGACGCTGGAGCATGTGAAGCTGTCGGACACTGCGGAGGCTGTCAGCCGGGTTCTGGCAGAGCGGTCCGCGGGCAAGGATACGGGCGGCGCGGTGGATCTTGTCTGGATCAACGGCGAGAATTTCGCCGCCATGAAGCAGCAGGATTTGCTGTTCGGTCCTTGGGTTGAGCAGATGCCGAGCTGGGCCAATGTGGATGTCGCGGGCAAACCGGCCGTGGTGTCGGATTTCACCGTGCCGACAGACGGACTCGAGGCGCCGTGGGGCATGGCGCAGGTGGTGTTCTATTATGACAGCGCTCGCCTGGAGCAGCCGCCGAAGACGATGTCGGCGCTGGCGGAGTATGCCGCGGCCCATCCGGGGCGGTTCACCTATCCGCAGCCGCCGAATTTCCTCGGCTCGACCTTTCTCAAGCAGGCTCTGACAGAGTTCGTGCCGGACGCGGAGATTTTGCAGGGCCCTGTCGAGGCGGCCGATTATGCCGCCGTGACCGCCGACTTCTGGGCGTTCCTGGAGGCCTTGGCGCCCAACCTTTGGCGACAGGGGCGTGCCTATCCGCAGAACGAGGCGCGGCAGATCCAGTTGATGGCGGATGGCGAGATTGACCTTGCGATCAGCTTCAACCCGAACGAGGCCAGCAACGCGATCGCGAATTTCCAGTTGCAGGACAGCGTGCGATCCTACGTGATGGATGCCGGGTCGATCGGCAATGCCAGCTTTGTCGCCATTCCGTACAACGCCAATGCCAAGGCCGGCGCGATGGTCGTTGCGAATTATATCATGTCGCCAGAGGCACAGGCCAGGATGCAGGACCCGGAGGTCTGGGGGCTGGGCACGGTTCTGGACCTCGACACCCTGACCACGGCCGAACGTGCCCGGTTCGAGGCGCTGGAGCTTGGTGTCGCGACATTGCCGCCCGACGAGCTGGGATCAACCCTTCCCGAGCCGCATCCAAGCTGGATGGTGCGGCTTGAAGAGGACTGGATGGACCGGTTCGGCGTCGCGCGATAGAAGGGCGCGCGCGTGGCGGCAACCTGCGAGACACAATCGGTCCGGGCCCGGGTGCTGCCTTGGGCCCCGGTGCTGACGCTCGGCATCATGCTCGGTCCGGTGGCGGCCGGGGTGCTGGGCACGCTTGGCCCCGCCTTCGGGTACATGCCCGCGCTCGGGGGGACCGAGATCGGACTGGATGCCTTTGCCATGCTGTTCGACTGGCCCGGACTTGTCCCGGCCTCTGTCCTGAGCGTGACAACGGGTCTCGCGGCGACGGCGCTTTCGCTCTTGCTGGTGGCTGTGATCTGCGCGGCCTGGAGCGGATCGGTCGTTTTCCGGATGATCGAGCGGCTGCTGTCACCGCTCTTGTCGGTGCCGCACGCGGCGGCGGCGTTCGGGCTGGCGTTCCTGATCGCACCGTCGGGGTGGATCGCGCGGGCGGCCTCGCCCTGGTTGACCGGCTGGCATCGACCGCCGGATGTGCTGATCCTGCAGGACCCGCTGGGCCTGTCTCTCACCGCTGGGCTGATCGTCAAGGAAGTCCCGTTCCTGTTGCTCATGACGCTGGCCGCGATGTCGCAAATCCGGACGGCACAAGCGCGGGATACGGCAATGGCCCTTGGTTATGCGCCGGTCACGGCATGGTTCAAGACCGTGTTTCCGCGCGTCTATGCGCAAATCCGCCTGCCGGTTTACGCCGTGTTGGCCTTTTCCATGACCGTGGTGGACGTGTCGCTGATCCTCGGGCCGACAAAGCCACCGACGCTGGCGGTCCAGATCCTACGTTGGATGAACGACCCGGACCTGAAGCTTCGGTTTCTTGCCTCGGCCGCGGCGGTCTGGCAATTGGGGCTCGTGATCGCCGCCTTGCTTCTGTGGCGGATGTGCGAGGTCGGTGTCGCAGGTCTGGGGCGCCGCTGGGTTGCCTCGGGTGCGCGGGGCGGCGCGACACGAACGGTGCGCGCGCTGTCGCTGGTTGCGGCGCTGCTGAGTGGCGGTGCGATCCTGTTCGGCCTTCTGGGCCTGGTCGTCTGGTCCTTCGCCGGGTTCTGGAGCTTTCCCGCTCTTTTGCCCGACGGGTTCAGCACCAGGACATGGATGCGCCACGCAATGAGCCTATGGCCTGTCGCGACCGAGACACTGGTGATCGCGGCAAGCGCGACATTGGTGGCGCTGTTCCTGACATTGGCGTGCCTTGAGGCAGAGGAGCGGCACGGCCTGCGGCCCGGCGCGCGGGCGCTCTGGCTGCTTTATGTGCCGCTGATCGTGCCGCAGATCGCATTCCTGACCGGGTTGCAGACGCTGGCAATTTTCGCCGGTCTGGATGGCAACCGCATGGCCGTCATTGCGGTGCATATCATTTTCGTCCTGCCTTACGTGTTCCTGTCGCTGGCCGACCCGTTCCGCGCCTGGGATGCCCGATATGGCCATGTGGCGCGGGCCCTCGGGGCCGGATGCGACGGAGTTCTGTGGCGCGTGCGCCTGCCAATGCTGCTGCGGCCCATACTGACAGCGGCGGCGGTGGGATTTGCAGTGTCGATCGGGCAGTTCCTGCCGACGCTTCTCGCCGGGGCGGGCCGGGTGCAGACGCTGACCACCGAGGCGGTCGCGCTGGCCTCTGGCGGCGACCGTCGCGTGATCGCTGTCTACGCGCTGAGCCAGACCGCGCTGGCGCTGCTTCCGTTTGCCCTGGCGCTGCTGGTGCCCGCCGTGGTTTGGCGCAATCGCAGGGGGTTGCGGCATGGCTGAGACCGGACTGACACTGGATGGCGTGGTGATCCGCCGCGACGGGCGCAGGCTGGTCGATATCTCGGACCATGTCGCACCTGGGGAGGTGTTGACCGTGATGGGGCCCAGCGGGTCCGGGAAATCAACGCTATTGTCATATGTCATCGGCACGTTGGCGTCGGGGTTCGCCGCGCAGGGGCGGGTGCGGTTGAACGGTCAGGACATCACAGATCTGGCCCCCGAAGCGCGGCACGTGGGCATCCTGTTCCAGGATGAATTGCTGTTTCCCCATTTGTCGGTGGGTGAAAACCTTGCCTTCGGGCTGCGTGCGACGGTCCGTGGCCGTGCGGAACGGGCGCGCCGGACTGCGGCGGCCCTGGAAGATATCGGGCTGGGCGGGTACGGCGACCGGGATCCCGATACGCTTTCGGGCGGTCAAAAGGCGCGTGTTGCGCTGATGCGGATGCTGCTGTCGGGACCGAAAGCACTGCTTCTGGACGAGCCGTTTTCACGGCTGGATACGGAGCGGCGCGACAAGATCCGCGACCTGGTATTTGCCCAGGCGCGGGCAAAGGGGTTGCCCGTCCTGCTTGTGACCCATGACCACGCCGATGCCGAGGCGGCCGGGGGCCGTGTTCATCTGTTGGACTAGCGGCGCCTGGACACTAGCCGATGCGGAGTGCGAGCGCATGCGCCGCTTCGGCGGGCAGGATCAGGCCGCACTTTGCATAGCGTGGGACCATGCGGCGCGGGTGCTGCAGGACACGCCAGACCCATTCCATCGCGATGGCGCGCACCCATCGGGGCGCGCGGACCTGCGTTCCGGCGAAAAAGTCCAAACCGGCGCCGATTGACACGAACCCGACCGAGGGCAGTTTGCGCCGTCCGTAGGCCGCGAAGAGTTCCTGTTTCGGAGCGCCAAGCGCGAGATAGGCAAGATCGGCGCCTGCGCCCTCCAGTCTGGCCAGCACATCATCTGCCGACGCTCCTGTCGGATCAAAGCCCATGCACGGGGCAATCGTCGCCACGACGCGCGCGCCGGGGACTTCGCGTTCCAGATAGGTTCTTGCGCCGGTCAGCGCCTCCTCCGTGCTGCCGACGAGGGCGATGGTCCGGCGATGATCCGCAGCCAGCCGTGTGATTGGCAGGATCGCGTCCGAGCCGGGGATCAGATCGACATCGTGACCGGCCAGCCTCGACAGCCAGACGATGGGGTTGCCATCCGCGACAACCATGTCCTGAGCGCCATATGCCTCGCGGAAGCGGGGATCAGAGCGCAGTTTGACAAGGTGGTCGAGATTGATCGTGGCAAGGGAGAAGCCCTGATCTGCCGTGAACCGGGACGTCAGCTCATCAAGCAGGGCTGGCCAGTTGGGAACAGTCACCGGCACGTCATAGCCGGCGCCCCAGAAGCGCATGGGTTCGGCTCGAATGGATTTGTCATCTTTTGCCATGGCGTCACATCGTCGGGTGATCGGTGCAAAATCAAGACAAACCAAAGGAATTCCTGAGTCTTCATCAATAAAATGAGCTTTTGTCGAATTCTGACCATGATTGGTTGGTGTAAGCACGCCCAAGGCGATAAAAAGACCAGAGAGCAGAGTGTGACAGACAAGCGCGTTCGACTTCCACAAGCCATGGTATCCGCCCGTTTTCCAGTTGGAGGTTCAGTGTGAGCGGTGTCGTGTCGATCATTGGCTGCGGGTTCGTGGCCGACCTTTACATGACGTCCTTGCAGGCCATGGACGGGATTACCGTTGCCGGCGTGTACGACCACGACGCGACGCGTCTGGCGCAATTCTGCGCGCACTGGAACGTGCCGGCGGCGGAGTCGCGCGCGGCGTTGCTCGACCAGCATCCGCGGGATGGGGTGGTGCTCAACCTGACCAACCCCTCTGCGCATTTCGAGGTGAATTCGGCCTGTCTCGCCGCTGGGTGTCACACCTATTCGGAAAAACCGCTGGCACTGCGGCTGGAAGACGCCAAGACCCTGCATGCGAGCGCCGACGCGGCGGGGGTGATGCTGGCGTCTGCCCCGTGCAGCGTGCTGGGCGAGGCGGCTCAGACATTGGGTCATGCGCTGCGCCGCGGGACGTGTGGCACGCCGCGCGCCATCTATGCCGAGCTGGATGACGGTTTCGTGCCGCAGGCTGCCTACAAGAAATGGATTTCCGATTCGGGCGCGCCATGGCCGTTCGAGGACGAGTTCAAGGTGGGCTGCACGCTTGAACATGCAGGGTATTACCTTGGCTGGCTGATCTCGTGGTTTGGATCGGTCCGCACGGTCGTGGCGGCCTCGGCCGAGACGATCCCGGACAAGGAGGGTCGCGGTCCTCATGCGCCGGACCTGTCGGTGGCGACGCTGTTCTTCGACAACGGGCCGGTGACGCGGCTGACCTGCTCCATCGTGGCACCGCATGATCATCGGATCAGAGTGATCGGCGACCATGGCGTGTTGTCGTGCAAGGCGGCATGGGACAATTCGGCCAAGGTGACATTTGCCAAGCGCATGACGGTGCGGCGCCGGTTGATGGAATCGCCCTTTCCCAGAAGGCTGAAGCTGTCACGGCCGACGCATCCCAAGGTGAACCGCTGGGGCGCGGCGGCGATGAATTTCATGCTTGGCCCGGCAGAGATGCTCGACGCGCTCCGCGAAGGGCGGCCGTCGCGCCTGTCCAATGATTTTGCGCTGCACATGACCGAAGTCGCGCTGGCGATCCAGAACGCCGGGGAACATGCGGGCGCACAGGCCATGACCACGACGTGCGACCGAATGGAGCCGATGCCATGGGCGATGTGACACGGGTCGCGATCACCGGGGCGTCCGGCTTTATCGGGCGCGCCACCGTTGCCGCTGCCGTCAAGGCTGGGCTCGAGGTGGTGGCCGTTCAACGCTCTGCTGTCGCGCTGGGCACCGGTGTGGCATCTGTGGCGATTGATCTGGGCGACGATGCGGCGGTTCCGGCGCTGGTTGACGCGTTGGATCGCGTCGATGCCGTGATCCACCTTGCCGCCGCCATGTCCGGCGATGCGCAGGAGCATGCGCGGCTGACCATCGGTGGCACCGCGCGGCTGACGCGGGCGATGGCAGAGGCCGGGACGCGGCGGCTGACATTGGCCAGTTCCATCGCGGTGTTCGACACCAGCCATGTGCCGATCGGCGGGACGCTGACGGATGATTGCCCGCTGGTGACCCCCGAGGCGCCGCGGGACGCCTATTCCGGCGCCAAGGTGGCGCAGGAAAACCTGGCAAAGGCGGCGGATCTGGACACGCTTGCGATCCTGCGCCCCGGTATCGTGCATGACGCGGATCACCTTTGGAACGCGCATCTCGGAATGGGTGTTGGGCCGGTGCTGTTCAGGAGTGGCGGCGATGATCCGTTGCCGATGTGCCATGTGAATCATTGTGCCGCGGCATTGGTGCAGGCGACAGTGCGGCAGGTGGATGGCGCATTCACCGTGATCGATCGCATTGTGCCGACACGGGCCAAGGTGATCGACGCGTTGCGCCGGGGCGGCTGGCCCAAGATGGTGGTGCCTGTCCCTTGGCGCGCGGTGTCCAGCCTGGCCAAACGCTTGCAGAAACAGCGCAACAAGCTGCCAGGGCTGCTGCGCGAGGAGGTGTTGCGCCAGCGGATGTTGCCCATGCGATACGATTTCACGCGGCCCGACTGGGCCAACGCCCTGCCCGAGGAAAAAACACCGTGGGGAGCCGTGCAATGACATTGCCAAAAATCGCCTATCTGACCGGCGAATATCCCCGCGCCAGCGATACGTTCATCCAACGTGAAGTGGCCAATTTGCGTGCGCTGGGCCATGAGGTTCTGACCTGTTCGATCCGCACAACCGGGGCCGAACATCTGGTCGGGCCGGAACAGCGCGCGGAGCATGCGCGCACCTTCGGAGTTCTGAAAGCGGTGCGTGATCCGGTCACCACAATCAAGGCGCATTGGCGCTGGATGCAGTCGCCGGGGCGCTATGTCTCGGCGCTGGGACTTGCATGGCGCACCGCACCCAAGGGGATCAAGGGGCGGCTCTACAACCTGATCTACTTTGTCGAAGCGGGCGTTCTGGCCGCCAGGTTGACCGATGACGGTGTGACCCATTTGCACAATCATATTGCCAAGGCGTCTTGTACCGTTGCGATGCTGGTTGGTGCGATGTCGGGAATCCGCTGGAGCTTTACCATCCACGGACCCGATATATTCTTTGAACCGCATCACTGGCGCATTGATGAAAAGGCCGCGCGCGCGTCGTTCGTGGCGTGCATCAGCCATTTCTGCCGGTCGCAGCTGATGTGTTTTGCCGGACCGGAGACCTGGAACAAACTGCATATCGTGCATTGCGGTGTGGATCCGTCGCGTTATTCCCGCGTGCCGGACCGATCCGGAGCCCAGGTGCTGTTCGTTGGCCGGCTTGCCGGGGTCAAGGGCGTGCCGATCCTGATCGATGCAGTTGCGCGGTTGGTGGACAGCTATCCTGACCTGACCGCGCGGCTGGTCGGGGACGGGCCGGAGCGCGCCGCACTTGAGGCAGAGGTCAAGGCGCGCGGCTTGCAGGACCGTGTGGTGTTCCTTGGCTACCGGTCACAGGCCGAAGTGGCCGAGGAATTGGCACAGACGGACGTGTTTGCCCTGCCCAGCTTTGCGGAGGGCGTGCCGGTGGTCTTGATGGAAGCGATGGCCGCGCAGGTGCCCGTGTTGACAACACGGATCGCGGGCATTCCCGAATTGGTTGAAGACGGGGTCAGCGGGCGCGTGGTGGCACCCGGCGACGGCGTTGCCTTTGCCGGGGCGATGGACGCGCTCCTCGCCGATCCCGAACAGCGCAAGCGCTATGGCGCGGCCGGGCGGGCCAAGGTCATGGCCGAGTATGACGCGGCACGGGAAGCGCGCTGGCTTTCCGACCTTGTCTGCTCTTACGCGTCAGGTGGACCCACCCTTGGTCTGCGCCCGCACCCGGAGGACAAGTGATGAGTGTTGATGTTGTTTTGATCGGACGCAACGAAGGAGAGCGGTTGGTTCAATCGCTGGCCACCGTTGTCCCGCAGGCGCGCAGGGTCGTTTATGTTGACAGCGGCTCGACGGATGACAGCGTGGCCAACGCGCAAAAGGCCGGGGCGGAAGTGATGCACCTCGACATGTCGGTTTCCTTCAGCGCTGCGCGGGCGCGCAATGTGGGGTTGACTATGCTGATGGCGCATGACGATCCGCCCGACTTCGTGCAATTCCTGGATGGCGATTGCCGGATGGTGGCGGGCTGGCTCGATGCTGCCGAGGCCAGGCTGCGGGCGGCGCCGGATCTTGGCTTTGTCACCGGTCGTCAGGCCGAACTGGATCGCGATCAAACGGTGTTCAACCAGATGTTGGATTTCGAATGGAAGCGTCCGGAGGGCGAGATCGAGAGCTGTGGCGGCAACATGGTCGTGCGCGTGTCGGCCTTCCAAAACGTTGGCGGGTTCGATCCGTCTGTGATCTCTTCCGAGGATGATGAATTCTGCTCTCGTCTGCGCAAGGCGGGCTGGCGGCTCGAGCGGATCGGGGCGGACATGGCGTTGCATGATGGCGGGCGGCTTCGGTTCGGCCAATGGTGGATGCGGGGTGTCCGCGCCGGGCACGGGTTTGCGCATGTGGGCGGTATGCACCCGGAGTATTTCGTGCGGGAGCGGCTGCGTGGATGGGTTTACGGGCTGATCTTGCCAATGATTGCAGTGCTCGGGGTTTTTGTGTCACCGATTGTGCCATTGCTTGTCCTGGCGGTTTACGGGCTGTCCTATCTCAAGACGGTGTTCGGCTTGCAGCGCTCTGGCTTGCCGGGTCACGAGGCACGGGCCCATTCGGTCTTGCTGACAGTGTCGAAGTTTCCCAATTGCCTCGGCATGATCCGCTATCACCTCCGGCGACTGAGCCACAGACAGATGCGACTCATTGAATACAAGTAAAAGATCGAGGCGAATGACGTCCTTCAAGACACGGGTTGGTCTGATCGGGGCCGGGCCACCCCGTTCGGGTCCTGAAACAGGATGTCCGATCAACAATGCCCTCAAAACCGACGTATTCTTGACAGAATGACCTGTCACCCAGGCAGGGAGTGATTATGTCCAGTAGATGGATCGAAAGGCGACCATGCCGCGTAACGAGGCTGAAACATGACTGACCAGCCGAAATTCCAACGCCGGAAACGGCGTGGGCAGGGAAACTCTGTGGACGCGCCGAACATTGCGCGCCCTGATCCCGACACCGAAGCGCTCTTGGCCCAGAAAGACGCGTTGTTACAGCGCAAGGCCGAGCGTGACGCCGAAGATGCGAGGCGCGCCCGGCACGAGACGGATGTCACCGCGGAACAGCAGCGCGCGGCCAAGCAGAAAGCCGAACGGCAGCGACTTGCAAAAGCGGAGGCGTCGCGTCAGCGCGATGCGGGCAGGAAGGCCGAACAGGCCCGTGCGGAGGAGTTTGAGGCGGAGCTGCGCCGATTGGGACAGCTTGAGGAGGAACAGGTCCAAGAGGCCGAGCGTCAACGCGCAACCGAATTGGAGGCGCAAAAGCCGCGGATTTCCAAGGCGCCCGCCGCGTCGAAGACACCGCTGGTACTGGCCAGCCCGTCGGTGGCGCAGACCCGGCCGGAGCCCGTACATGACCCCGAAGAGGCATGGCGCGGGCTGGACCGGTTCGAGATTGATGTAAAGCGCCTCACCAAGTCGAACATCGTCACCGCGCTGCGCGAGGACCCGGCGCATACGCGGTTCGACATTCTGCGCACGCGGATGCTTCAGGCTTTGGTGGAGAACGGGTGGAAGCGGGTCGCGATCACCTCGCCCACAAAGAACTGCGGCAAGACCTTTACCGCAGCAAACCTCGCGGTGAGCCTGTCTCGACAGGAGAATTGCCGCACGGTTCTGCTCGATCTGGATATGCGCAGCCCAAGCCTTCACAAGATTTTCGGAGTTCGCGATACCGGCTCTATCGGTGACATGCTGCGCGGCCAAATCGCGGTCGAGCGGCATTTGCAGGGTTTTGCGCCCAATTCGATTTCGGCAGGAAGCCATGTGGCGTTGGGGTTCAACGGGATCACGGAGCCATATGCGGCGGAATTGCTACAGGACCCGTCGACCAGCCGGGCGCTGCGCGATATCGAGACACAGCTTGACCCCGACGTGATGCTGTTCGATCTGCCGCCTGCGTTGCTCAATGACGATGTGATCGCGATGCGTCCGCATATTGATGCGCTTTTGATCGTCGCCGCCGGCGGGTTGACCAAGGCGAATGACATCAAGGAAACGGAACGCCGGCTGGGCGAAACGACACCGCTTCTGGGCGTTGTGCTCAACAAGGCTGAACAGAACGAGTCCAGCGAATACGCCTATTAGGGTCCAGGCCTTGATTTGTGTGGCGATCATGTGCCGTCACGCGGCAGCCCTTTGCGTCTCGTGGTGCAGAAACCCGATCGCCGGGCTTGGAGTGGGGATACCCGCTGCGAGGTATCACCGGACGGACGTGCCCGCCCATTGTCTCAGCGCATCGAGGAACAGCCCGTATGGACGGCTCAGCACGATCATGAAGACGATAGCAGCCCCGACGGCGGAAACGATCTCGGCAAGTGTTGCACCGGCAATTGCGAGTGTCGTCACGTAGACCGGTACCTGAAATGTCAGGAATGCAAGGATATCACAGATGACACCCGCAAGTCGCCGTTGCGGCCTCAGCATGTTGAAGACGAAGTCTCGCCATATGCCATAAGGTCGCCCGGTCAGCATCATCACCGGTATCATGATGAGCCGCGCGATCAGGACCTGAGCGGGGTGCATCCCGGCGATTATCAGTTCACTGAAGCCAGCAACGGTCGTGAAAAACACGACCGCCCCGAGGGTGTCGACAAAATAGCCTTTCATGCGCGTGGGTTATTCGGTTCCTCACGCCCTGTCGAGCATTTTGCCCCAGTGTCTGGACCCTAAGGGGCGGTGCGCGGGTTGAGATTGAAGCCGATCAACCCGGCGAGCGGTTTCGCGATCAAGGCAATCAGGCCCACAAGCATCGCCACAAGGACGCCCAGACCAAACTTCGATCGCTTTTTCTTGTCCGGTTTTGATTTCTGCGTCCCGGTGCCGAGCATCGGAACAGAAATAACCGGGCGAACACCGAGGGCGCGTTCCATCTGGCCGCTGGTGCGCAATGGCGGGTTGAGGATTTCCAGGACAAAGGCCACGCCCAAGGCGAACAGGCCGCTTGCAATCCCGCCCAGCATCGCGATTGACCGCTTGCTGCGCGAGATCGCGTAGCTGGGCGGGATCGCGGGTTCGAGAACCTCGAACCGGGTGAGCTGGCGCTGCTGCTCGAGGCTCTGGCTCATTTGCGCATCGGCCTGCCGGCGCGAGATGACGGTAAATTGTTCGTTGAGCTGCGAAAGTTCGCGCTCCAGCGCCGCCAGATCGCGCTCGACCGTTGGTGCGCGTGTAAGCAGGTCGTTGATTTCGGCAATCCGCTCTTCGATCAGGGCGATCTGGTCTTCCAGCCCGTCCACCTGCCGCGCCAGCGTCTCGGGGCGGACACGCGAGGTGTTGGATTGCAGGCTCAGGATTTGCTGGCGCAGGGTCAGAAGCGATCCGTTCAGTGTTGTCAGTTCGCCTTGCAGCACACTGACATTGCCGGGCAGCACCTCGGCATTGTCTGATTTGAACACGCCGATCGCCTCTTCAGCCGCAACGATCTCTTCGCGAATGCGCGCCTCTTCGGCATTGAAGAACTCAAGCTCGACCTGGGCGCGGCCCACGCTGCGCGCGCGAGCCTCGTCGAGCACGCGGGCCATGATTTCGTTGGCCACATCGGCGGCGGTCTCGGGATCGTCAAGGTCGACCTCGATCACCACGCCCGAGACGGCCCTGTTCGTCTGCCATGTCTCACCGGTGAGAATCGGATTGATCGAAGCGGCTTCGCGCATCCGGGCCAGACGCTGTGTCACTGTCATGCTGGGGTCTTCGTTGAAAAGACCATAGGTGTCCATGATGTCGACCAGAGAGCCACGCGACATGACCCGTTGTTCGATCAGACGCACGGTGCGGCGCGCATCAAGGCCACCGCGGGCTTCGGTCGGGGTGCCGGGTGACGAGTTGGTGCTGCTGACTTGCGCGTCCTCGATCTGAACGACCGCGGTCGCCTTGTACACCGGGATTTGCGACAGGGCGATCAGGACCGACAGGACGCATCCGATCAAGGTGATCAGGATGATCAGCCACAGACGCCGCTTGATCGCAGCGAAAACCTCGTCCAACGATTGAAAGTACACCACGTGTTCGGCTCCAAAACCAAGGCCCCCGCCTTGCCCAGCTTGCGGTCGAATTGTGACCGCACGCCTCGGACAAGACATAATCTAACTAAAATACGGCGCAACTGCGACCGCAAAGACCCGCGTGTCTGGAAACAACGCGTTTCCCGCGAGCCGTCGAGACGCGGTGTTATTTCGCGCCCTGCGAGATGCCGGTGACCGGCACGCGCGAAACGACATCCCAGACCGTCTGTTGCATCAGTTCGGCCAACTGCGGGCCCGGCGCCTTGGCTGGCGTGCCATCGGCGCGGTTCAGCTGCGCGGGAAGGCCGACAGGCGAGTCATGGTACAGAACCGCGTAATGAGTCAGAGCCACGAGATAGGCGCCCAGATCATTGAGGTGAATGGGATCCAGCGATCCGTCTTCCTTGCGGGCAAAGAGATCCTCGCGCGAAGTCACGCCATCCACGCCATCGCCCGCTTCGATCCGGCGGGTGAATTCCGCCATCACGCGACCGGCCGGGATCACGTAGATCGGCGGTGCGTCAGGCTCGGTTGACATCGCCCGCGCCAGAAGCACGCCTTCCCAGTATCGGGCGGGATCCGCATCGAGCCGGGTGAGCCAGCCTTGGGGATCGGTCAATTCGTGCCAGGATTCGTAAAGGTAGACGCGGATTCCCGGGTTCCCGTCGCGCGCCGCCCTGGCCCACCTTGCGACATATCGGGGGGATGCGAAATGGTCGATCGCCGCCTCGATCTCTACCATCTCGGTCAGGATGAAGGCGTCGTAATCGCCGCTGGCCAGCGCCTTTTTGGCATCGCGGAAGTGATCATGGGCGTTTTCTGCATCAAAGCCATTGATCGGCGTATTCGGTTCCCAATGCGCCTTGAGCGGCGTGCCCCATCCAAGCTGCGACGCATGCAGGTGCCCTGCCATTTGCGCCAGCATTGCGGGCATGTCGCGACCGACAAGCGAATGGCCGAGATGATACACCGTCAGCGGGTCATTGGGGGGCGAAAGTGGCGTGTCGTACCGCGCGGCGAGTGCATCAGGCGACAGGGCTTCTGGCGGTTTGAGATAGGTCCAGACGGCGATGCCGCAGATGATCACGGCAAGCGCTGCCACCAGGATGATCGTTGGTTTCATCGCATTACGCCTGTCGCCTGGCGCGCATGGCGCGACGGCGGGCCATCGCATCGGCGCGGGCTTGCGCACGGTCCCGGCCGGCCGGTTTGGTCATGGGTGTCACGGTTGCCGGATCCGTTGAAGCTGATGCTGTGCCTTGAGCGGCGCCACCCAGTTTGGCCACGCGGTCGGCCAGACCTGCGAGGGTCGGATACTGGAAGATGTCGGTGATCGAGAGTTTGGCCAAGTCCAACCGATCCCGGAGCGCGCGATGGGTCTGCACCGCAAGCAGCGAATGCCCTCCGAGGTCGAAGAAATTGTCGTCTGGCGCAATCGACTGAACGCCCAGAACCTCGGTCCAGATTTCTGCGACCCGGCGGCGCAGCGGCTCGTCGGCCTGCCCGGCCCCCTGTTGCGGCGCGGCAACCTGCGGTTTTTTGGGCGCCTCCGGGGCCGCTGAGAAGGCGGGCAGCGCGTTTCGGTCAATCTTCTGGTTCGGAGTGACGGGAAAGGCGTCGAGCGCCACGAAATGGGCCGGGATCATGTAATCCGGCAGGCGCGCGGCGAGATCGGCGCGCAGGGCTTTCGTGTCGATTGCCGTGCTTGCCGTGAAATAAGCCACGAGCCGCACGTCACCGGGTGTCTTCTCGTGGGGCATGACAACCGCATTGGTGATGCCGCCTGTCTCCTGGAGGGCGCTTTCGATTTCGCCAAGCTCGATGCGGAAGCCGCGCAGCTTGACCTGTGTATCGGTGCGGCCCAGGAAATCGATCCGGCCATCGGCGCGACGGCGGACCAGATCGCCGGTGCGGTAAACGCGGCCCTGCCCGAACGGGTTGGCGCGGAACGTGTCTGCTGTCATCGCGTCGCGCTGCCAGTAGCCACGTGTCACGCCATCGCCGCCGATCCAGAGCTCTCCGGTTTCGCCGATGCCCATCGGAGCGAGCGCGTCATCCAACACGTAAAGCTGCGTGTTGGCGATAGGGCGGCCGATATTGACTGTCGCCTCATGCGCCGAGCCGGGTTCGGTTGCGGACCAGATCGTGGTTTCTGTCGGTCCGTACATGTTGGTGATCGTGGCATCCGTTGCCCGGTTGAGCTGCGCGACCAATGCACCGGGGAGCGCCTCTCCTCCAAGAAAAACATGCTTGAGCCCGCGCAGCTGCGCCCGGGCGTCATCGTCCATGACAATCATCTGTGCCATCGAGGGCGTACACTGCATGTGGGTCACGCCGTGTCGTGCCAGCATGGCTGCCATGGAAAAGTCGGTTTCCTCGTGGTCGGTCTCGGGGGCCGATCGGTGCACCACCTCGGCCAGCGGTTTCAATCCCTCCAGGACCTGATCCGTCGCGATGCCATAGTCGATCAGGCAGGCGATTTCGGACACGCCGATGGCCTTGAGCTGATCGACACGGGCCAGCGCGTCCTCGATCGTGCCAAACAGGCCGCTGTCGTTGAAATACCGCTCGAACGCGAAATCGAGAATGCCTTCGAGGTCTTCCTCGCTCAGGTCGCCAAGGTCCAACTCGAACGCGTTTTTCACACCGTCCGGCCGTTTGAAAGCCGGGAAGGCCCAGGCGTATTGCTTGATGAGACCGGCGGCGGAGCGCAGGTAGTCCTTCATCGGTTCGCGTGCAATCTCGCGTGCCGCGTCGCGCGTTTCGGCAAGGCAGGTGTGCAGCATCAGCGTAACGGTGAAGTCTTCCGGATCGTGTCCGGCATCGCGCAGGGCCTGACGGTACAGCGCGATCTTTTCCGCAACCTCCTCCACGGATTGACCCAGGAGATGGGTGAGGACATTGGCCCCCTTGGCCCCGGCCTCTCGCCACGTGTCAGGATTGCCGGCGGTCGTGACCCAGATCGGCAGTTCCCTGGAGACAGGGCGCGGCTGTGTGACAACCTCGTGCATCTGGCCGTCCTTGCGCGGAAAGGCCACCGCTTCACCGCGCCAGAGTTTGCGCACTTGCGCGATCGACTCGAACATCGCGGTCTTGTTTTCGGGCGGTGTGTTTTCCGGGCGCAGGACGAAATCATCCGGCTGCCAGCCGCTGGCGATCGCGAGGCCGGCGCGCCCGTTGGTCAGGTTGTCGATCACTGCCCATTCCTCGGCGATGCGGGCGGGATGGTGGAGCGGTGCGACACAGCTTCCGGCGCGCACGCCGATGTTCTGGGTGACGCCCGCGACGGCGGCACCGGTGACCGACGGATTCGGATAAGGCCCACCAAATGCATGGAAATGGCGTTCCGGCGTCCAGACTGCGCAGAACCCGTTTTGATCGGCGAATTTCGCGCCTTCGAGCAGCAGGCGATACTTGTCACGCCCGGCGCCATCGTCATTGCCCCAGTAATAGATCGAGAATTCCATGCCGCTGCCGCGTTGCCGCACCGGCCCCCCCGAGAGTGTGCCACGTTGGCTGGTGCTGGGCAGCACCACCTTGATGCCGCGCGCCATGGTGTAGAACAGCTCGAGAACGGAAATGTCGAAGCTCAGGCTGGTCACGGCGAGCCATGTGGCCGCTTCGCGGTCGGGGATGACAGAATCCATCCCGGCATAAAAGTTGAGCACGTTGCGGTGTTCGACCATCACGCCCTTGGGCAATCCGGTAGAGCCGGAAGTGTAGATGACATAGGCGAGGTTTTCACCGGTGGCGCTTGCGTCCGGGTTGGTGGCCGGGGCATTGGCAAGGCGCGGGTCACGGTCGATGACAAGCAGATCGGCGCTGCTGTCCGGCAAATCGCTGCGCAGGTCGCTTTGGGTAATGACGACCGGCGCGCAACTGTCGGACAGGTAATGCGCGATCCGGTCTTGTGGATAGTCCGGATCGAGCGGCACATATGCCCCGCCCGCCTTGAGGATACCCAACGCGCCCGCGACAAGGTCTGGATCACGTTTGCAGTGCAGTCCCACCATCGTGTCGGGGGCCACGCCCATCCGGCGCAGGGTATGTGCGATCCGGTTCGCGCGGTCATTGAGGGATGCGAAGCTGACCGTGGTGTTTTCATGTACCAGCGCGGTGGCATCCGGAGTGCGGGCCACTTGCGCCTCGAACGCGGCGTGCATTGTGGTCGGGGCATCCGTATCGACGGCGGTGGCGTTGTAGGTCTCCAGCACATCCCGGCGTTCGCCGGGCGGAAGCGGATCAACCGCCTCGGCTGCTTTGCCATCTGCCAGTTGATCGGAGATCCAGCGGAGTCGATGGATCAGGATCCGGGCAAAATCCGGGATGATGCGGCCTTCGTCGATATGAGCTTTGACGGCCCCTGAGGACAGTTCGAAGGTGATCGCGGCCTGGGGCACGGCCCCGGCATTGAGCGACAGGCCAAGTGCCGGGGTTTGCAAAGCGTCCAAGGCCGGGTCGCGCAAGGGAAGGTCGCGCGCAAAGCCGGTCTCGACCTTCGGAATTTCGCGGCCCAGCGTGTCGGCGGAAACGGGCACCCATGGGCAAACAAAGCCGATGCTCGACGCTTCGACGAGCGCCGGATTGGTGAGCGCCAGTCCCGGTTCCCTTTGTGGAGACAACCGGTTTGCGAGGATCGACAGCGCCTTTCCAAGGTGGTCTGCGTTGATGCCTGTCTCTCGCGTGCTTAGCGATCGTGGTTCGGAGCGGAGAAACGGCAAGGTCAGCGGGACCGTTTCCGACAGCTTTCGCCGCCAATGGTTCTCGCGCTTTGCGGTGGTGCGCATCGTGTCACTTATGGTTGCGCGCTCCGAATCCGACAGGGACGTCAGCGCGTCGCCCAATGAAACGAGGGTCTTCGGTACGACGGGCCGGCCTGTCTCATCCGCAAGCTCCGTCAGGCGCAGCGCGGCATCGGCGAAAGCTATGGTCAGGGATGTGTCGTCCACGCCGATCACACGTCCGGCGGGGGCGCTGCTTTCTGTCCTGGAGGCGCTGCCGATATGCACGAGGCGGTCGCCAACATGCAGCTTGGGTCGGCACATCGGGTTCCAATAGGATCCATGATCCAAGGCCCGGATAAGGCGCAGCGCGGTGTCGGCGGTTTGGTCGAACCGCAGCAGGCCATGTGCCTCTGGCCGGTCGCTCAGCGCATGGTAGCCGCGCCGGTCCGTGTCCTGCCTGCGGCGATTGGGCAGCCCCGCCGCGAGTTCCGACAACAGGTCTGGAAAACTGGTCAGCCCGGCCTCGTAACACTTGGTGTTGAGTGTGAGCGCGGTGTCCTCGGGCGCGATGTCGACGCTGCGCTGGACGAGGATATCGCCGGTGTCCACGCCATCATCGATCAGGTGCCAGGTAATTCCGTGGGTCTTCTCCCCATCGATCAGCGCCCAGATCGGCGCGTTCAGCCCGGCGCGTTTGGGCAGCAGGCCATCGTGAAAGTTCACCGCGCCCTTGCGTGCCTGCGCCAACACGTCCGGGCGCAGGATCTTCAGGTTGGCGATGCTCAGCACCCAGTCGGCAGATATACCCTGCAACCGATCGGCAAGGTCCGGGCCATGCGCCTCGACCCGGATGTTGCGGGCGTTGGCCCAATCCGCCAGCGCGGGCGTGTCGGTGACCAAGGCGGTCAATCGATGTCCTTGCGATAACAAGGTTTCCGCGCAGTGCTGCGTCAAGCTTTCGTCACCGATGATGATGCTGTCGAAATGGGTCATGGGTCAGTCCACACTGATCTGGAGAGGCGTGTCAGGGCGCATCCCGATCGCCCGGATCGAGGCTTCGGGTGTCGGTTGGCAAAGCGCGCGCAGGTCGTGGGACAGCAGATCGCGCACAAAGTGTTCCGCATCCGTGTCCGGTTTTCCCTCGGCCCAGCGGCGCAGGCGCCAGCATACCGTGCCAACCGCGTTCAGAAGGGTGGCCGAGATGGCATAGGCACGGTTGTAATTCTTGCTGTAATAATACCAGCGGCTTTGGAACCAGTAGGGTGGCGTGCGGGTCCAGCAGCCCATCCCGGTGGACACAGAGCCGATATGGCAGATTCGGCTTTCGCGGACGAAATGCACCTCGTGCCCGGCGCGACGGGCGCGCAGGCAGAGGTCCGTTTCCTCGAAATACAGAAAGAATGTTTCATCAAAGAGGCCGATCTTGTTCAACACACTGGTCCGCGCCAGCATCGATGCACCAACGATCCAGCCCACGGCGCTGGACGTTGCGGGCACGTGCAGCGGCAGGACGTAGTCTTTCAGCAGGCGCGTGACCGGACCCAAGCGCGCCGCGGCTTCGAATTCCGACGCAAGGCCGGGAAAGCGAAAGGCGCTGCAATGGGCGGCCCCGTCTTCGCCCGAGATCCTGCTCCCGGCAATGGCGGCCCTGGGATTGGCCTCAAGGTAGCTGACCAACGCCGCGATGCCGTCTTTTTCGACCGAGGCATCGGGGTTGAGGATGTAGACGAATTCGGCGTCGGGACAGATGTCGAGCCCCGCACGGATGCCGAAGTTGTTGCCCGCGCCGAAGCCGCCATTGCGACCCGATTGCAGCACTTGAACGTCTATATGCGCGGGCCAGCGGGCGGCGCGCACGGCCTGCTGCATTTGGTGGAATGAATCGTCAGGGGACGCGTTGTCAACCAGTACGATCACGCCGCCGAAATCAGCCATGGCCGCCGCCGCCGATTGTGCGGCCTTGACCGACAAGTCGGGCGTTTTGTAGTTCAGGACAACCGTGACGATGTTGATCATGCTGCTTACTCTGCGGCCTCCGAGGATGTGAACGGCAGCACCGTGCCCTTGCCGCCAATCTCTGCTTCCGTGGTTTCGATCAGCTTGCGCAGATAGCTGGCAAGCACACGGACATTGGGCTCAAGCACCATGCTGTCATGGTCGCCGGGCACTTCGTAGACGTCGATCTGCGGCGTGAATTGGCCCCAGTCGTTGTCGTCGAACAGGTAGGACCGCTCATGGTTGACCAGGCGGCGGCTCGAGACCGTCCATGTGCCTGTCAAGGGCGGACGGAACAAGGCGATGCGGCCATCCCATCCGGTCATCTGGTAGGTCGCCACGGCATCGAGAAACGCCTGTTCTATCTCCGCATTGTGGAAGCTGTGCGAGGTTTTCGTTGCATCGCTTGGCGTGCGCTTTTCGAGTTCCCAGCGCACACGGTTGCGCAGCCAGACAAACGGGTAAGCGATGCCTTTGCGCTTCGTCTCTTGCCATTGTATCAGCAGGCGGTCCTTGCGGCTCAACGGGCGGCGCTGCGGCAGTGGCGTGTCGAGCAGAACAACCAAGGCTGCCTCGTCGCCCATTGCCTCGAGCTGATGCGCGATCTCATAGGCGGTGATTCCGCCGCCCGAGAATCCCCCGACGAAATACGGACCTTCAGACTGAACCTGTTTCATTTCGGCGATGTAATCGCGTGCCGTATCGCGGATCGACCGGTGCGGTGTTTCATCGCCGTAAAGCCCCTTGGCCTGAAGTCCATAGAAGGGGCGATCATCGCCCAGAAGTTGGGCCAGGTGGCGCAGATTCAGGACATTGCCAAACATGCCTGCGACAAGGAAGAACGGGGTTTTCGGGCCCCCCTCACCGTCATGCATGGCGACGACATGCTTGAACCGGCGCGTCTTGGGCTTGGGTCTGTCGGGCGCGCTTTCGGGGGTGTCGCTGATCCCGGTACGGTCGTGGATCAACGCGGCACAGGCGCGGATGGTCGGGGCTTCGAACAGGACCGAGATCGGGAAATCGACATTGTAGGTTTTGCGTATCTTGGCAAAGAGACGCACCGCGATCAGCGAATGCCCGCCCATATCAAAGAAGCTGTCTTCGACCCCGACGTCCTGCACGCCAAGAAGGTCTTCCCAGATGCCGACCAATGTGCGCTCGACCTCGGTTTCGGGCGCGATGTAGTCACCATCGAGCTGTGGACGGTCGAATTTCTGGCCCTCGCCCGTCGTTTCAGACGTGATGCCCGCCTGTTCTATCAGTGCCGGCATGTCGAGCGAGGACACGTAGAGTTGCGGCACACCCTGTCCCAGGGCGCGCAGGAAGGCATCTGCCCCATCCTCGGGCGGGATGCCCTGGGACAGGTTGTGCTGGAACCGTTCTTCGGCAGGCGACAGGGGTTGCGTTGCCCTGCCGAAATCGGCTGGTTCGAATTCGCTCTGGCTCACCTTGATAGGGGCGGACAACGCGGCGGTATCGTCCATCCGTTTGATCGAGAAGCCCTCGATCTCCATACAAATGGTGCCGTCGGGCTTGGCCAGGATGATGTCGAAACAGGCAGTGTCATCCGCGTTCCGGTTGCGCCCGCTGGATCGAACCCAGCTGACAATCTGCCCGCAGACGCGGTGATAGACCTTCACGCTGTCATAAGATACCGGCACCCAGAGATTTTCGGCGCTGTAGCCGTCTATCAGCTCCATCGCCCAGCCGGTCGCGATATCGAGAAGCGCCGGGTGGAAGTGCCAGCCTTCATCGCTTTGTCCTTCGGGGCCGAGGGATAGGTCGGCGATGCCTTCCCCTTGTCCGTAGGCGCAAGTGTCCAGCACCTTCCACCGTGGTCCGAAGGACAGATGGTTTTCCTGCGCAGAGCGGAGCTTTCCGCGATCCCCAGCGCTTCGCGCCACGCCACACCGGGCGCGGATCGCCATGATATCGACCGGTTTAGGCTGCGCCTCCGGGCTCAGCACCAGATCGGCCGCCACGGTGGGGGCAAACCCTGCGCGCCCGCCCAGCGTGTGGCTGCCAAGCACATCCATATGGTACCCGTGATCGCGGCGGGACAGACGGAGCCGGATGTCGCGGTGGCCCGTGTCGGGAACATGCAAGGGGCGCAGGAAGGTCATGTTGCGGATGGTAAAGCACCCGGTTTCCCCTTGTGCGCGCAGCGCCTTGGCTGCCAGCGACAGATACCCCGCTCCGGGGAACAGGGCGTCACCCTGTTTGGTCCTGTGCTCGTCAATGAACCAGTCCCCTGCGGTGTAGCGCGATTCGAAAATCCGGTGGCCAGACGGGTCGAAGCCGGTCTTGTCGAGCAGTGGCAGCGCGATCTCCGTCAATGCGGCTGATCCGGAATCGCCAAGGCGGTCTGACAAGGCGTTTGCAGCCATCCCAACCTCGGACCAGATGCCCCAATTTATGGCAACGACCCGCGTCTTGTCATTTTTGCGCGCATGGGCATAGGCATTCAGGTATTCGTTCGCTGCGACATAGTCGATCTGGCCTGCCGGGGCTGTCCGGGTCGAGGATGATGCGAAAAGCGCGATGAAATCGGTGCTGCCATCAGGGAAAAGCTGATCCAACACCTTGGTGCCGTGGATCTTGGCCGAGAAAACCTGTTCGACCGACCCGGTGGATTTCGCCAGCAATGGCGCGTCGTCCATGACCCCTGCGGCGTGGATCACGCCGTCGATTCGGCCCTCGCGGGTGGTTGTTTCATCAACGACCCGCGTCATGTCGGTCAGGTTGCACACGTCCGCCGCATGGCTGTGAACGGTTGCGCCGAGCGCTTCAAGCTGTTGCACCGCGCGGATGCGTCGGGCCAGTTTGTCCTGCGGCGCGTGGCGCTCGAGGTAACGGGTCCAAAGATCACGGTCGGGCAGGGCATCACGGGCTGTCAGGACCAGCGTGCAGCCCTGCGCCGCCAGCGATTTCGCGATGGTCAGCCCGATACCACCAAATCCACCCGTGACAAGATAGGTCCGACCCTGCTTTATCAGGGTGTCCTGCGCAGGTTGTAGCACGGTCTGGCGCAGGTCTTGTTCATAGCGCCGTCCCGCGCGCAGGGCGGCAACGGTTGATGCCGGGGTCGCGATCATGTCCTCGAGAACCTGATCCGTGAGAGTTTTCCACGCCTGTGCATGGACAGTCTGATCGCCCCGACCGCCGAGGATCCGCCTGACAGGGGGGTCGGGCAGGGCCAGATCGACAGAAGCGACGTTCAGCTCTTGAACCTCGCGTGGAATGACACGGACCGGGCCTGCAAGAATGGCCTTTTCCGGCATGACAACGGTTTCCGCACCCAGCGCCGCCGCACCATTCGTGAACACGGTCATCTGCGCCGGTTTGGGCAGGGAGTCGTCCGCGATCGCCTGCGCGATGAACATGAGCGAATAAAACCCGTGTTCCTGCATCCTGTGGAAAAAACTGGACCCGGGACGATGGCTTTGATCCTTGGTCACACCCCAGAAATGCGCGATGCGGCCGGGGACCAGCCCGCGCGAAAGCATGTCGGCAAAGAGCATGTCATACCCTTCGCGCCCGCGTTCGGGGGCCAGAACATAGGTCGTGTCGTCCACGCGCGCAAAGCTGTCGCCGGGCCACACCTCGATGATGGCGTGGTTTGCATCACGCAAGCGTTTGGCGGCGGCGCTGGCGACACCGGCATCATCCATGAAGATCAGCCAGCTTTGCACCTCGGCGCTTGCCAGGTCGTCGCGCACGTCAACGGCGGTCGCGGCGTATTGTGGCCGCCAGATGGGCGTCCAGCCCCAGTGTTCGAGACCGTCGATCCGCGTCAGGAAATGCGATACCGACGGGGTTTGCGCTTCTCCGGGTGCGATGAAATAGCGGGACCGCTGAAAGGCATAGGTTGGCAGCGGCACGCGGTTGCGGCGGGCATCGCCCCAGATCTGATCCCAGTCGAAATCACCGCCAAGCGCCCAGATACGGCCCAGAACTTCGAGCATGTGGCGGTCATCCTCGACGGTTTCGTCGGGGTGGCGCAGACTGGACAGAACCTGGTTCGCGGCGATGCCGGGGGCTTGGCGGGCAAGCCCGGACAGCGCCTTGCCGGGGCCGACTTCGAGGAAGATTCGGTTTGGCCGTTCAGCCAGAGCTTGGAGGCCCTGGTTAAACTGTACCGTTCCGCGCAGGTGGGCCACCCAGTATTCCGGGCTGGTCGCCTGGTCGGCAGTCATCCTGGTTCCGGTGCGATTCGATGTGATCGGGATCTGCGGTGGGTGCAGCGGTATCGCTTCGAGATAGGCACGGAACCGGTCGAGGATCGGATCGAGCATGCGCGAATGGGCGGCGATGTCGATCGGGATGCGCTGGAACTCGATCTCCAGTTCTTGCAGGGTCTGCTCCAGCGCCTCCAGCGCCGCGGTCGGCCCGGATGCCACGCTGAGGCCCGGACTGTTCACCGCCCCAAGATCGAGGTGGTTGCCCAGCAGCGGCTCCAGCTCTTCCGCCGGCAGGGCGACCGAGATCATGCCGCCGGGATCAACCGTGTCAAACAGCGTGCCACGCAGGTGAACAAGGCCGATACAATCGTCAAAAGACATCACGCCCGCAACGCAGGCGGCGGTGTTTTCGCCCATGGAATGGCCTGCCAGCGCGGTTGGCTGGATACCCCAGCTGATCCAGAGCTGCGCCAGCGCGTATTCAACGATCATGATGAGCGGCAGTTGCAGCGACGGCTTGCGCAACGTCTCGGCAGCTTGATCCTCTTCGCCGTGCCGGGGTAGCCAGAGCGCGCGAATGTCCCGATTTTCCAGCGTTTCGAGATGCGCCAGTCCGCGGTCCATCCATTCGGCAAAGACCGGTTCGGTCTCGTAGAGGTCGCGGGCCATGCCGACATATTGCGCGCCGCCGCCGGGGAAGAGGAACGCGATGTCCGGCAAAGACAGCGCGTCATGGGTATGGACGCGGCGCGGGTCGCCGCGTTCGAGCTGTTGAGCCGCGTCGAGAGGGTCGGTCGCGACCACGACACGGCGCTTTTCGAAGGCGCGGCGCCCAGTGTTCAGCGTCCAGGCCACATCCGCCAGCGGTTGATCGGGGTTCGCGCGAAGATGGGTGGCAAGCCGGGCCGCGTTGGCATCCAGCGCCGGGGTATTCCGCGCCGACAGCGTCAGGATCTGGAACGGCCAGTCACTGTCTTCGGACGGTTCCGGTGTTGGCGCCTCCTCGAGCACGAGATGGGCATTCGTTCCCCCGACGCCCAGCGAATTGACCCCGGCGCGGCGGGGATGGCTGGTCCTTGGCCAATCGGTCAGCCGGTCGTTCACGCAAAATGGCGTGGTTTTGAATTGGATGGTTGGGTTGGGCTCTTCGAATCCCAAGCTCGGCGGCATCTGGTGATGGTGCAGGGCCATCGACGCCTTGATCAGGCTGGCCACGCCCGCCGCGGTATCGAGATGCCCGATATTGGTCTTGACCGACCCGATCCGGCAATGGCCTGTCTTGTCGCTTGTGCACTCGAAGGCTTGCGTCAGTGCCGCAACCTCGATCGGATCGCCGAGATAGGTTCCGGTGCCATGACATTCGACATAATCTATGCTTTCGGCCGAAACGCCGGCCATGGCATGCGCCTCTGCAATCGCGTCAGCTTGTCCATCGACGGACGGGGCCAGATAGCCTGCTTTGGCCGCCCCATCGTTGTTGACCGCGCTGCCCTTGATGACGGCCCAGATATGATCGCCATCTGCCAAGGCATCGGACAGGCGGCGCAACACGACCATCCCGGCACCCGATCCGAACACCGTTCCCTGTGCGCGGTGGTCAAACGCATGGCATTGCCCATCCGGCGACAGGATCTCGTTCTCCTTGTAGAGATACCCTTGCCCCTGCGGCAGTTCGATCGTTACGCCGCCCGCCAGCGCCATGTCGCATTCGCCGTTGAGCAGCGATTGACAGGCGTAATGCGTTGCCACCAACGAGGTGGAACAGGCGGTCTGCACGTTGACGGACGGGCCATCGAGATCGAAGATATGGCTAACGCGGGTGGTCAGGAAATCCTTGTCGTTGCCGGTATGGCGCAGCAGGAACATCCCGGTGCCATCGACCAGATCGGGATTGGAACACAGGTTGAAATAGAAATAGCTGCCCATGCCACAGCCACCGAAGACACCGATACGTCCGTCATGCCTCTCTGGCATGTGGCCCGCGTTTTCCAGAGCCTCCCACGCGCATTCAAGGAACTGGCGATGCTGTGGATCCATGATGGCCGCGTCCTTGGGCGACAGGCCAAAGAACTCTGCATCGAAGTGGTCGAAGTTTTCCAGATTGGCAGCGTAGGGCACGTAATCCCGGTGCCGCAACAGGCCCGGCGATACGCCTGCGTCGGTCAACTCCTGCTCGAACAGCTGGCGGATCGAGCATACGCCGTCCCGCAGGTTCCGCCAATATTCCGACAGCGATGCCGCGCCCGGCAAATGGGCGGACATGCCGACGATTGCAACATCCCCGTCCGGGACAGAAATCGGATCGGTTTTTCTATGCGTCATGCGCGTACCTCGGTCTCTCGCGTGAACGGTTATCGCATGAATATGATGAAACTAGGGCAGTCAGCGTTGTCACAGGCGCTTTGGTCGACCGGTCGAACCCGCCGTTTACAGCGCGGCCAGATTGGTTAACGCGTCGGCATTGATCCAGAATGCGAGCAGGATCGTCAAGGCGCCGACGACAGCGTATAACGCATCATGTTTGGGGTCCCACGCCCCGACATGGCGCGACATCCAGACAACAAAGGGATAAGCGGCCAGCCCCGCCAAGCCCTGTCCAACAAGCGCACCGAACAGCCCGCCCTGCATCAGGCCCGCAAACAGGAATCCCAATGTCAGAACCGCCCGCGCGGCTGACAGTACAAAGAAGCGGTGGGAATCACCAGCGGCCAGCGCCGCCTGTTCATACGTCAGGACGATGATGTGGGGTATCTGCATTGCCGAGATCAGGACAACGACCGCGCCAGCCATCAAATATCGTGGATCGTACATCAGGTCGATCAAAAGCACCCCGGCAACCGACACGGTGCCGGTCAGGCAAATCAACGCGCCTGTCAGCAAAAAGCGCATCTTCTGCAATTTTCGAAAATTCTCCGCGCTTTTGGCAGGGGGACGTTCCCTGTAGACGGGGATCAGGACCTTGCGGGTCATCTCTCCGCCCATGAGAATCGGGAAGCTGGCGAGGAAAAAGCCGATGTTGTAAATGCCGAATTGATCGAGTGGCAGGTACGTCCCCAGAATGAGCTTGTCACCTTGCAGATAAAGAAACCCGCAGATCGTGCTGAGGAAGATCCACTTTCCGAATTTGATCAGCTCATCCGCCGCTGCGCGTTCCCAGTGGAAGCGGTTGCGTTCTCCGGGCAGTAAGACATTGTAGAAGACCAGCAACACCAGCGCCGACGAGACGCCGCTGATCACCAGCGCCCAGACCGACTGCAGGTACCATGCGACTACGATCGCGATCACGAGGCCGATCACCTGTGACCCAAGGTTTAATGCGGTCAGGCGGCCCAGCAACAGGTGCCTGTTCGCTGTCACCATCCGTGTCGGATTGAATCCGGCGATCAGCAGGGAAAGCCCCGAAAAGGGCAGCAGCCATGCCAGCAATGGCTCACCGTAAATTGCCGCCACAGGCACCGCGATGGCGCATGCGAAAAGCCACAAGAGCACGCCGCGAATGACCTGAATGGTCCAAGCGGTATCAAGGAATTTTTGATCATCGCCGCGTTTCGATTGCATGATAGCGGGGTTGACCCCGACATCGGAAAACATGGCCAGCCCTTGCATGATCACTGCAACCAGCGCCATGAGACCGAAGGCTTCCGGGAAGAGCAGGCGTGTCAGGATGAGGTTCGACGCAAGACGCAACGTCTGCGCCGCACCGTATCCGGCGAGGGTGAAGACCGAACTCCGCATGAAACGCGCGTTCAGCGATGCTCCGCGAAACCGGGACGACATTGCCATGATCACCGGCCCCGGCTCCAGCCCGAGCGACCGCTTCCCTTGATGCGCACAGCAAGCGCGACGCTCGCGTAGACGGCAAATCCAACCGGGTCCCGAAACGCTTGCTTCACCTTTTCGATCGCCGGATAGGGTGGTTTGTCATCATTTTCGAGCAATTCTGGATACCTGGTCTTGATCTCGTCCACACCCGCGTTTTGCCGTCTGCGCACGCGGACCAGGTTGCGCCACCCTTCGACCAACGGCCACGAGTACGGAGCATTCACGCGCACACGTTCTTCCGGGCGGAAACTCAACCGCACGAAGGTGTCGTCCGAGATGATGTCAGGAAAGGCGCCCCATCGCCTTCGGCCCGCCGCGTTCACCGCGAACAGTCCGGCACCCGGCACGCCCTGCGTCATGAAAGGCACTTGCGCATAAATCCTGGCATAGGCACGTGTCGCCCATGTTCGCGGTGCGAACAGATTCAACTGGCCACTCGCATATCGCGGTCTGGGCGTATCGAGTGCTTCGTACAAATTACCGAGCAAGCGCTCAGATATTTCAACATCTGCATCCAGGTAGACCCGTATCGCACCTCGTGCGACTCGATCGCCGGCGTTCAATGCACCAAGCTTGCTGCCTTCCTCGCGCTCCAGAACACGGAGACACCAGCTTTTGCGCGCGAATTCCTCCTGATGCCGCAATGCGGTCTGCGCTGTCCGGTCTTGGCTGCCGTTGGAAATCACGACTGTTTCCACACCCCCTTCATGGACCCAGTCACTTTGCAAAACGGCGCTCAGGCATGCTCCGATCAATGCCTCTTCGTTCGAGGCAGGGATCAGGATGCTGAGAACAGGCAAGGGCTCAGTCATGGGACCGCGAGGCGGATGCGGCATAATCGGCCATTCCTTGGAAGCGACGCTACGTTCAGGGGTGCTAGGGGTCTTTCACAGGATCATGTCAATTTTAAGGTTGTTCGAGATTTTACAACTTTTGTGCCCCGGTGGGCGGAGTTGACGCGTTACGCGTACCAACAGTCAGCAAGATAAGAATGAAACTCTCGTGGCTCGCCAATCCTCCTAATCCGCATATCTTTCCTCCAACGCCTCTCGCGCCCGGCTACTCTGATCCAACTGATCCTGTGCTATCGCAACGCTCAATTGCTCTGGGCTCCCGGAAGAACCGGCCAAGGCGTCTTGTGAATTCAGGAGCGTCGCATCATCCATCCGCATCGAAGACCCAGCATCGAACCTTGTATCATTTGTTGCGGCAACAGGCGCCGGTTCGAGCAGATCCGCGGTTCTACGGGCTTCGTCCGAGAAACCCTCTTCAATCAGGCGATCAACGACTTTTCTGGCATCAGCCGCGTCAATGCTTGGGTCCAGATCAGGTAACGACGTCAGCGCGACCTGCACGAATGTCGCGCTGTCCGCATGATCAACCAGCGCCTCTATAAGCTGTGAAACAGCAATCTCTTGTACCAGTGGCGGTAACGAGCTGGTCTTTTTCAAGGCGGCCAAGGCGTCAAAAAACCTGTTGTGATCAAGATAGGCATCAAATGCCGCTTCCCAGCTTTCCATCTCTCTTTCGGTACCACGCAACTCCGTGGTGACAGCAGCCAAGCTGTCGGGGTCACCTGTCTTGTCGCCCTCCTTGCCTGCAAGGCCTGTCTTCCTTTTTGCCAGCGACTCTTCCAATGTTGCATGGGTCACAAGCTGTGGGAAAAGGGATTTTTCATCACCTCCGAGTATTGAATTTAATCTTGGATAGAGCTGAATTTGAAGCCCGGGTGACAAAAGTTGAAAATCCTGCAATATTTGTAACTTGATGTTTCCCGGAATATCCGCTTCGCTGGTTGCGGTCGCGAGCAGAATATCAAAAAGGGGACCACAGTCACCGAACCGTCCTGAGACTGAAGGCGCAGGATCGGAAATAGCAGAAACAAACTTGGAAAAGCCTGCGGCATCATCGGGGGAATCCGAGATAAGTTGAAATGTGGCTTTTGCCTCTTCCAATAGCCCGTTTGACAAGAGGTGAACGACCAATTCCCTGGTGATTGCTTTGTTATCAGACATTGCGCCGTCATTGATTGACCGGGCATAATTGCTACCGTTGGTCTGACCAGTAAGCTCAGGTGTTTCTGTGCCGATCACAGACCAAAGGGCTTCGGACCACTGGCACAGCCGGTCAATTCCTTTGATCGAATTACCTCGAGTGATATCCCGTTCAACCGCCTGATGTTCGCCGTTGCGAAGTCCCTTCGGAACGTCAGAAAATCCGACGATATGTGAATTTTGACTGATCTGCGCGGCAATTGAGTTTGACAATCGATCCACGGCAGAAAAATCGAGCGCCAAGGCATCCATGGTTGGGCTTGGTTGGGGTGGTGCCTCAGGTAATTCAGGGAAAGCGCCTGGTTTGAAAGGCAACAAGGGGAGAGTGACTGTCTCTTTCTCAGTGCTCTCGAAAATGTCGATAACGAGCAGATTGTTTGCTTCGATCCGGGTTTTGATATCGCAGTTGCAGGTCACTTGCAATTCAAGGGTAGTTTTCAGCACCCTTATTGCGCCAACCCGATCTGCGCTTAATCTATCAAACATCATATCTGTGTTCAGTTTCGAGAAGGGCGGTGTCAATATCAGGTGGAACTTGGCATCACCCATGGGCGTGTTTTCAAAACTCTCTACTGTTTGTTCCGAAGCGATTGTAAGCCGGGTAAAACTCCCGTGTTCTCCGCCGCGAACGATCCCGGTGTTTGCTTGCGCGACTCCAGCCACGACACAGACCGCAAGCAAGAGCAGGGCTGAAAGAAATTCACGCATGGCTTTTCAAAGACCGCAATGCCTCGTCCAAAGCGCCAAAGCCGGGACGAAAATGATGGGGAATGTTTTGCCGTGCGACCTCAAGGCAGATTTTGGGGGGGTGTTGCTGCATGTGCGAAACAAATACTTCCTTGATGGTCTTGTAGAAGTTGATATCGTCGTCTGCCGCCGCTTTCACCTTGAGTGCGAAAGGGGCGACGAGGCAGTAGGCGAGAAAGACACCGAGAAACGTGCCGACAAGCGCCCCTCCGATCAGTTTTCCCAGGACTTCGGGTGGCTGATCGATCGATCCCATAGTCTTGATAACCCCTAAAACCGCCGCAACAATTCCGAGGGCCGGCAGGCCGTCGGCAACCGATTGGAGCCCGTGCACCGAGTGTTCGAGGTGATGCCGTGTCTCGTCGATCTTCTTGTCCAAAAGCTCTTCGACTTGAATGGGGTCGTCATAGTTCATGGAGGCGGACCGCAATGTATCGCAGATGATATCCAGTGCAGCGTGATCTTTTTGCAGCTTCGGAAATTGCGCGAAAATGTCAGAATCTTGCGGGTTATCAATATGCGCTTCAAGACCGACGGGATTTTTGCGTGCGACGCTGATCAACTGATACAGCACCTGAAGCAGCATGTTGTAATCCTCGGCCCTCCATTGGCTGCCCTTGAACACCTTGAGAGTATCCTTTGCCGTCTGTTTCACGGAGGAAAACGTGTTGCCCAAGGCGAATGATCCGATCGCAGCCCCACCGATCATCATCATTTCGAACGGAAGGGATTTGAGGATGATTCCAAGCTTTCCGCCCGCCAATAGATAGCCGCCGAAAACCATCGCGAATGTAAAGGCGATCCCTGCCAGAGCGATCATGTCGCGTAATCCTTTCTTGTGCGCAAAGCGCTGTTACATCACGACGAATTCGGCATGGAGCGCGCCAGCTGCCTTGATCGTCTTGAGGATATCGATCAGATCATTGGGCGTGATCCCCAAGGCGTTCAGGCCGGTGACGACATCAGACAATGACGTTCCGCCCGGCACCTCGGCAAGCGATACAGCGGGTTCATTGTCGATCTGTGCCCCGGTCCGCGGAACGACAACGGTTTCGCCTTCGGCGAACGGGTTTGGCTGCACTGCTATTGGCTGTTCCTGAACAGTCAATGTCAGGTTGCCCTTGGAAACAGCAACGCGCGATACGCGGACGTTTTCACTTATCACGATGGTCCCGGAACGTTGGTCAACCACAACCCTTGCGAGCGTATCCGGCTCGATTCGCAGATTTTCGATCTGGGCCATCAGGTGCGCCGGCGACCGTTTGCCGGAGGCAGTCAGATTGACCGACACGGTCCCTGAATCGGACATCTTCGCAATGGCAGAACCAGTTGCCAGGTTGATCGCGCGCTCGACGCGGAACGCAGTGGAAAAATCCGGGCTTTTCAGAGCTATCGTGAGAGTCTTTAACCCATCGAAATCGAAGTCCACCTCGCGTTCGACAATGGCCCCGGACGGGATGCTTCCTGCCGTGGGAACGCCCTGAACGGTTTTTGCCGCGTCCCCCTCTGCAACGACTCCGCCGGCGATGATCGACCCTTGGGCAACAGCGTATATCTTGCCATCCGCAGCGTTCAGCGGTGTCATAACCAGTGTTCCGCCGCGTAGGCTGGAGGCGTCGCCAATGGCCGAGACTGTCACGTCAATCTTGCTGCCTGCGCGCGAAAAAGGTTTCAACTGGCTTGTCACAATCACGGCGGCCACGTTTTTGGCCCGGAATTGTTCGCCCGTTACGTTCACGCCAAGGCGTTCGAGGATGTTTGACATCATATCCTCGGTAAAGGGTGAGTTGCGCAGGCCATCCCCTGTTCCGTCCAGCCCGACAACCAATCCGTACCCGACAAGGTCGTTCCCGCGCACGCCTTCGAAATCGGCCATGTCCTTGAGCCGGACTCCCTGGGCTGTGGCTAGGACCGGTAGAAGTATCAGGATGCTTGCTATCAGGAATGATCTCATCTCAGGTACTCCGCCAACGAGGTTCGGCTTTGGCGCGCAGCAACCCTGTAAAAGATCTCCAGCTGCTGCTGCGCCGCTTCAAAATCTGATGCTGCTTCGTATCGATCGATCCCGACCAGCGACACGCGATCAGAGGCGAGGCGGGACAGCTCCGCTTCGGTTCCGGTGCGGGCACGTTCGATGCTTGCTTCGGTCAGGCCAAGGCTGCTTCGCTCTTCCGTCAAGATATTGTCAGATTGGAGCAGAGCTGCGCGTGACTGGCTCAATAGGTCCTTCTGATCCGGTATTCCAAGGGCTATGCTAGGATCAGAGGCCAAGGCAGCCTGCGCCAATGCCTCCAAATGGTGACGCATGGTATCGGAATCCGCCCGCACGCCAAAGGTCGCGGTTTCATCCGAGGATAGCGGAAGGCTTATGAACCCGGTATCGGACCCCTGATAGGCCATGGTTTCAAATCCAGCGCCAGCCGAGTTGAACCAGGTATCCAGCGCAGTTCGAACATCGCTGGCTGTGACACCCCCGGCCACATCGGATCGCAGCATGTTCAACATGGTCTGTCCGTCCGGCAATGGTCGCGTCTGCGTAGCGGTCCCAGAGAAAAGCCTACGTCCAGCGACTTCGGAATTCAGCGCATTGACCGTGTCGATAAACACTTCGGCCGCCTTGTCTGACACTGCCTTCAGTTCCGATCGGTTCTGGAGCTGTGGAGTCAGCGCCAAATTGCCACTCAACTCGGACGCTTGATCCTGGATATGGCCAAATGCGGATTGCGTGGCGCCCGCCAACAAGGCAGCTTCGGCAACTCCGCGTTGATGTTGCTCCAGAAGCTCGCTCTTGCGATCAATAAGGGATACGGCCAGCGTTGAACCGCCAAGGTGGCGTGCCTTGTCTGGTGCCAACCCCGTCGTTGCAGCCTGTGCAGCGGCATCAGCGCTGTTGCGCAGCTGGGTCTGAAACCGGCTCGACAGCATATATGATGCAAGATCACCAATCGCGCGCATGAGAGATTCCTTCAAATTCTGAGAAGTTCGGACAGCATGTCGTCGACGACCTGCACGACCCGCGCGTTTGCCGCGTAGGACTTTTCCAGCTCGATGAGTTGCTGCAATTCTTGGTCGGAGTTGACTCCGCCTTCGGCTACGGACTGCCGGACGCTGTCGAAGTGGGACGAGGCAAATTCGAGTGCGTCGCTTGCCCGTACCCGGTTCGAAGAAACATCGCTTGTCAGAGATTGAATATGTCCGACAAGCGATTGAGGGACGGTTCCCAGAACAGACGATCCAGGCATTGTTGCGCTTGAGAATTGGGAATTCAGGTCAAGGAGCAGGCTTGTCTTTCCAGCGTCCCCTTGGGTGACCGCATTCACTCCCTCGCGCCATCGCCATGTTTCGTCGTTTGATGCTGACAATGACGCGTTGAGTGAGATCCGGGTCGCGATTCCGGTTTCGTTCAATGCGTTGAAAGCCATGCCGGAATCGGTGAACACACCTGGGTCACCTGGCAATAGTGTTGCATCAGGGCCGCCCGGGCCAAAGCGTTCGATCGTGTCGCGTGCGATTGCATCGAGTCGTGCTTGCGCTTCGACGCCCAGGCCGTCGCGAAGGTCGAACTGTGCGGCAAGCGCGCCGCCTTCCATCATGCCAGAGCCGGGAATATCGACCGTTTGGCCGTTCACTTCGATCCGGGACAGGAGGCCGTTTCCAACAGTCATATGTGGCAGGACGGCACTGGGCGACTCAAAGGACAGTGTCGCGGCCCGCCCGTCAAGGAGTGTTCGTCCTTGCGTGGTAAACACTGCGACTTCGCCGCTGTCACGTTCAATGACGTGCAGGGGAACATATTCCGAAAGGTTGTCCAGAACGCCATCGCGCTGGTCCATCAGCGCATGAACGTCTCGCCCATCATGATTGGCTGTCATGATTTGCCCGTTGAGTTTTTCAAGCTGCGATAGCCCGGAACTCATCTGGTCAATGGTCGCGGAAATCTGTTGGTCAGCGCGGGTACGCAGATCCGAAATGCCGGTGCTTGCTTTGCGCAGGGCTGAGGCCACCCCCTCTGCCGCAACGGAGATATTTCGCAACCGGGTTTCGGAGGACGGATCGGATGCTGCCGACAGCAAAGCGGTTTCGAATTTCGTCAACTTGTCCGCGACGGACCCTAGCGTATCGATGCTGCCCACCAATTTCTCAAGCTCGGCGTGGAAGGTGGAGGTTGTGGATTGTGCAGACTGATCCGCCAGTGCCAGCCGTTTTTGATGCGACAGGATCGGGTTCGCATGGCGTGTGACCTGCGCCACGGTGACGCCTCCAGACGACTGGGTTGCGTTCGATACAAGATTTACTTCGCGGCGACCGTAGCCTTCGTTCAAGGCGTTCGCGATATTTGACGATATCACGCTGGTCCCGCGGGCGTTGGCGGTCAGGCCGCTCATCGCGTTGGAGAGTGCGCCAGATAGGTTCATGGCGGTATCCTTCCTGGTTCAAGGCGTGTCATCGTTTGATATTGGTCGCTTCCTGCAACATTTCGTCCACGGTTTGGATGACCTTGGCGTTGGAGGAATAGGCCCGTTGCGTGCGGATCAATTCGGTGAGTTCGTTGGCGATGTCGGTCGCGGATTCTTCCAGCGCGAAGGACAGGATGTCGCCGGTTGATCCGTTGCCCGCGTCCCAAAGAAAGAAACTGCCGCTTTCGGGGGTTGGCATGTAAAGCTGACTGCCTGCCGCAGCCATGCCATTCGGGTTGGGGATATCGGCCAGCGGCACCTGGTATAAGGTTCGGGTCGTACCGGTGTCGTAGAAGGCATTGACCATACCTGTTTCATCAACTTCAACAGAGGTGACCTTGCCAACCGGGGCACCGTCGCGGCCGATATTGAAGGGCGCAAAGATATCGGAGAGCTGCGAAAGGCCCTCGTTCTGACCATAGCGCCCGATATTGATATCGATGGGTCCGCTCGGTGCGGCCACGGTCAGCACCCCGGTGGCCGGATCGTATGGGCCGCCAGAAACATCGACCACATCGCGAAGCGTGCCGCCCAAGGTTCGCGCATCATCGAATTCCAGATCATACTGGCCAATGACGGTCCCCGGATCAGCACTATCGACAATTTCCATGGACCATGCGTTGGACGTGCCGGCGCCTGGCACAGCCGGGGTGAATGTAATTTCAAGCGACTCGGCCCGGCCCAGATTGTCATAGTATTCAACAGACTGGGTAAGCGGGTCCCCTCCCGCACCTGCTTCGGTTTCAGTTGCTGGAAGATTGATCCCGAGTTCGATCCGTGTAGTTGGTTCGCCACTGAACTGGTTGACGTTGACCCTCACAGGTTCGAGCGCTTCGCTGGTGGCGCGCGGATAATTGGGGATGCTGCCGTCAAGATTGGCGGGCCAACCCAAGAGCATCTGGCCGGATTCCGTGCGCAAATACCCGTTTGCATCCGTTCGGAATGACCCGGTTGAGGACAAGAACATTTGCGGTGTCTCGGACCCGGCCATCACCTCGGCTGCTTGCGCGACGGGCAGGAAGCCGCGACCGCTCACGGCCAGATCGGTCGGATTGGAGGTCGTGGCAATCGCGCTTTCGTGGTCGATATAGCGCTGGGTCGTGGCCCGCACACCACCGGCGGTGTAGGCGCCGCCGCCAGAGGTTACGACCATGGAGTGGAAATTGGCATCGACCCGCTTGTAGCCGGGCGTTTGCGAATTGGCGATATTGTCAGAAATTGTGGCCAGACGGGTTGCGTTGGATGAAAGGCCAACAACGCCCGCCGTAAGAGAAGAAGAGATCGACATGAAGCGCCTTTCTGGTGTGGAGACTCGCTGTGCTCTCACCAATAAGGGCAGGGCTTTAACGGGGGCCTAACGGATAAAAGTCGATGAATTTCTCTCGACAGTCACCACCGCAGGAAGACTAGCTCGATCCGGTTGTTCCGCTCGGCCATGGCGTTATCAACCACAGGTTCACGATCCCCATAGGCCGTGACACGGCGCAACCGTTCCGGGGTGAGACCGTATCCATTCAGGATCTCGGAAAAGCGGAAAGCGCGCTCCGAAGACCAATCCCAGACCGGGTCTTCGCGGCGGACAATCGGAACCTTGGCAACATGCCCTTCGATCGCGATTTCGTTTGTCAGAAGCTTGCTGGCCTCCCGCACGGCATAGGCGATTTCATGCAGGATCCGGGTCGGGGTGGCCTCATCCGTGAAAAGCGGTTCATCGGCGGTGTCATGAAACTCCAGGACAAGCCCTTCATCGGTGACACGGGTCACGACATGGCGCAGCCACTTGTCCTGCAGTCCGCTTTCCCCGCCGAGGCCCAGCAGGACATCCTCTACTTCCTTGAAGGCCCGTTCTTGCGCGTCTTCCTCTCGGGATGATGTGCTTTTGCTGGTCGTGTCTTGCAGTGAGCTGGCCCCGACTCCCATGCGCGGAAGCACGTCCTCGGCGAAGACGCTGTCGCCCATGAACATGCCGTCCGACCCACTGGACAGGCGGCTGATCGGGGCAGTCGGACTGAAATAATCCGAGATCCCTTTGCGCTGTTGTTCGGTTGTCGCGTTCAACAGCCACATCAGCATGAAAAATGCCATCATTGCAGTGACGAAATCGGCATAAGCCACTTTCCACGCACCACCGTGATGACCGCCCGCGGCGATCACTTTCTTACGCTTGATGATAACTGGCGCGACATTTCTGTCGGTCGCCATACCCTACTCCTTACGCCCCGCAACCGGGGTAGCAGGCAGGCGTAAACCGTGGCTTAACAATTAAAAATCGACGGGTGTTTGCGTTGCGGCGTCAAACACCGAAGCGATCCGGCGCGTAGGCGCCCAGATCGAGATTCGACGGCTGATCGGCGATCAACCCGGCAACAAGCCGCCCGGTTTTTGGTCCTCCGGTCAAGCCGACATGCTGATGACCGAAAGCGGTATAAACTCCGCTGCGCCGGACCTGACCGATCAGGGGCAAGCTGTCGGTTGTCGCGGGGCGGTGACCCATCCAGGTCTGCTCGGACGAAAATTCCAGATGCGGGAAGGCCTCGGGGATCTGGCGGCGCAGCAGAGCAAACGGCGCGTCTGACGGTCCGGCCTCCAATCCGCCGAGTTCGACAATCCCGGCACAGCGCAGCCCCGCTTTCATCGGCGTTGCCGCGAATTTGCCGGACGAAACCATTGTCGGCGCGCGCGGACCGCCCGAGGCGTCTTTCATGACGATGTGATATCCGCGCTCTGACTCCAGAGGAATACGAAGACCCAGTTTTTTCATCAACGTCTTGGACCAAGCGCCCGATGCGATCACCACCTTGTCACAGGACATGGCACCTTCGGATGTAATGACGCGCGGTGGTGCATTCTCGGAGGCCTCGATGTCGGTTACATCGGCACGTACAACCCGTCCGCCCATCCTCTGGAATTCATCCGCCAAGCTGGCCACATATCCGCCCGGATCGGTGACAAACCCATGATCCTTGACCACGGCAAGACATCCGATGTTCGGACCGTAGCCCGGATCGAATTCCTGGACGGCAGGTCCTTCGATCAGCGTGGGGTCGAAGCCACGCGCCCGCCTGATCTGCCAGGTATAGGCCTCTGCCTCGAAATCGGCGCGGGAGCGGTAGGCGAAGACATAATCGCTTTTGTTCAGGTAGTCGCGGGCACCCATCCCCTCTGTCAAAGCCCAGTGCTGGGTTACCGTATCACTGGTGATCTCGGCCAAATTGCCGGATATCCGGCGCGTATCGCGGTCGTTTGCATGTTTCATATAGCCGGTCAGCCAGGGCAGCATCCGAGGCAAATAGGACCAGCGCACGAACAAGGGCGAGTCCCGGTCAAGCAGCATTTTCGGTGCTTTGAAAAACAGGTCAGGCGTTGTTTCGGGCACCATCGCACAGGCGGCCAGAAGCCCCGCATTGCCATAAGACGCGCCCTGTCCGGGGTCTGCGCGATCCACGAGGGTCACCGTCTGACCGAACCGGCGCAGCCAGATCGCTGTCGACACACCGACGATCCCGGCGCCGATCACGATGATTTTCTTGCCCATCTGTTTGTCTTTCGGTGGCGCACTACAACTGACCAGTGTTTTGTGCCCGAAACAAGCCGGGCCGCGCAGGAAAATCGGCCTTGAATTAAAAGACGTCGCGCAAAACCGGGGCGCAGCCGGGGTTTTGCCAATCCTTGGGCTTCATGTCCCGGCCTGTGCCAGGCGGGGCGCGCCGAACCGGATGTTCCATGCAAGTATCGCGAGCACAACCGCTACTCCGGCAAGATTGATCATCAGCGCCTCGGGCCACAAGCACGCAAAGCCGGCGGCAAAACAGATGATCCGCATGATCCAGCCAAAGGGTCGCTCCATGCAGCCCTGCAGCCCCGCAGACAGCGCATATACCCCGACAACGGCAAAGCCGAACACCTGCAACATCGCGAGCCAATCACCCGACAGGAATGGCGTATAGGCAAACAGGACCGGCACGATATAAAGGCCCTTCGCCAGCTTCCAACTCTCGACACCAGTGGCCATTGCCGGCGCCTTGGCAATCGCCGCAGCAGTAAAGGCGGCCAGCGCAACAGGTGGGGTCACATTGCTGTCCTGAGACAGCCAGAAGATGATCATATGCGCAGACAAAAGCGCACTTGTCGCGACCTCGGGCGGCACCACCAACTCGCGCAGGGGTGACGCAACTTCGAGCGGCAGGCTGCGGATGAGCGCTGACGCCTCGGATTGGGTCAGATCGCGATTCAGCATCTCGGCCTGTTCCGGCACGCCGAACATCAGGATGGCGTTCGCGGCATCGGGCAAGGCGCCCGCAGCCAATTGCGCGATCACGAACTGGTCGCTGATCATGCCGGACAGCGCCGGGGCCGACAGCGTGGCCAGAACGATATAGGCCGCGGTCACCGGAAGCCCCATGCCAAGGATCAGGCTGGCCAATGCAACCAGCACAAGCGCGATCAGGATATTGCCACCAGCCCAGCTTGCGATCATCAGACTGAAGGTGTTGCCGACGCCAGCCGTCGCGATCACGTTGACGATCAGGCCCACGGCACAAAGCAGAACTGCCGTCAGCACCATGCCCTTGGTCCCCATCACGAAGGCCTCGAACACCGCTTTCGGGTTCATCGGGTTCTTGGTCAGCCAGCTTGACCCGATCACGGCGAGGATTCCGAAGACCGCGGCATACGTCGGGGTGAAACCCGACACCAAAAGCGCAATCAGGGTGCAGATCGGGATGATGAAGCTGGCCCCGCCTTCGCGAAAGGCCGACCCGAGCGTCTGGCCTTCGTCCGGCATCGGGGCGAGGTTGTTCCGGCGCGCTTCGATCCGCACGAAAAACGCGACTGACAGGAAATACAAGAGCGCCGGCAGGGCCGCGACCGCAACGATGGTCTCGTAAGGGATCTGCGTGAAACTTGCCATCACGAAGGCTCCGGCGCCCATGATCGGCGGCATCAGTTGCCCGCCAGTGGACGCGGCCGCTTCGACGCCACCCGCGAATTTCGATTTGAAGCCAGCGCGTTTCATCAGCGGAATGGTGATCACGCCTGTCGAGGCGGTATTGGCAACCGCCGAGCCCGAGATGGTCCCCGTCAGACCTGACGCGATTACCGCAACGATTCCCGGTCCGCCCACCAGTTTGCCCGCCACGGCGCGCGCCATGTTGATCACGAACTCTCCTGCGCCCGACCGCAGCAAAAAGGCGCCGAAGATGATGAACAGGAAGACATAGGTCGAGGAAATCCGCGCGATCGTGCCGAACATCGCGTCATCGCCATAGATCGACCGGAACGCCACTGTTTCGACGCTCAGGCCCGGAAAGGCAAAGACCCCGCCGATGAACTGCCCCCAGAAGGCGACATAGGTCAGGGCCAAGATGATCAGGATCGGAATGATGATCCCGGCCACACGCCGGGTCAGCTCTATTGCGCCAAGGACACATACGGAAACCGCGATCCAGTCGAGCGGGGCAAGTTTCACCCCTCGGTCATAGATCGCGTTCTCGGCAAGGGTCAGCCAAACCGCTGACGCGGCAACGGCAATACCGAGTGTCAGGTCCAATGCAAGCGGAGCCGCCTTGCCGGACCTCCCGCGCCACATGGGATACAGGACGGCGGCCAGCGCGGCGAATCCCGCGAAGTGCCAGCCGTTGCGTTGCAGTTCTGACAGCACCGGGTCGAAGGCCACGTAGATGTGCCCGATGGCGATCAGGAAACAGACCACCGACAAGGCCATATCCGCCGAACCGCTGAACGATCTTATGCGAGCGCTGTCGTCGTCTTTCTCGATATCTGACATGGACCCACCGATCGTCAGGGGCCAGCCCATGAGGCACACGGGCTGGCCAGAGGATGTCGGATTACTGCGCTATCAGGCGCTCGGGAATGTCCAGCCCGGCTTCCTCGTAATAGCGTTGTGCACCGGGGTGCAGCGGCAGGGGCAGACCCGCGATCGCCGCTTCCAGCGACATTGCCTTGGTAGCGGGATGGATCGCCTGCAGGAAGGCCAGGTTTTCATACATTGCCTTGGTCAGCTGGTACACATGCTCTTCCGGCAAATCGGCGCTGGTGGCCAGGAAGTTGGGCTGTGCCAGGGTCTGAACTTCGGCATCCTGACCGGGGTAGGTGCCCGCGGGGATGGTGAACGGCGTCCAAAGGCCCCGATCGCCGTCACCTTGGTCCATTTCTTCTTCGGTGAAGTTGAGCAGGGTGACGGAGTCGCCAGCCGACGCCATCAGCTGGCTGATCGCACCCACCGGGATGCCGGCGGGAATGCCGACGCCCTCGATCTGACCGTTCTGCAACGCTTCGGATGACGGACCATAACCGCCAAAGACAAGGTCGTAATCGTTGTATATGTCGATGCCGAACCCTGAAAGGATTGCCGCGTTCGACCCGATCGTACCGGAATTCTGGCTGCCGAGCGCCATGCTCTCGCCCTTCAGGGCCACCATGTCCGCCATCGTGCCGGTGTTCACAGCGTCCGAGTCGATGATGTAATGCTCGACATTCTGCCACAGCATCGAGACGGATCGCATGTTCTCTTGCGGTCCGACCTCTTCCAACGGGCCAGTGCCCGTCGCGGCGTAATAACCGTAAAGCCCCTGCATGATGCCGAACTGTGCTTCGCCTTCACGGATCAGGCGCACGTTTTCGCCCGACCCGGCAGAGCTGATGGCCGACATGCCGATGTTCTGCTCCGGCTCGAGCTTGACCTTCGCAAGCGTCGCGAGTGCCACGCCAACCGGGTAATATGTTCCCCCGGTTGATGCAGTCGCCAGAATATAGTTTGCGCCATCGTCCTGCGCCTGGACGGATGCGCCCGACATTGCGATTGTCGCGGCGAATGCCGCGGTCTTGAGGTGGTTCATGAGGTCCTCCCGGTTGATGCGCCTTACCGACGCTTTGGCTACATTAGGCAGAATTCCCGACCGAAAGTAGGGAAAATTTTGGTTGCGTCCAGCACAACCCTGCGAATCATGCCCGGAGCGGTGTCGAAACGGCCGACCTGCATGAGCCGCTCTATTCCGCAGCAACAGGTTCCAGACCTTCATCCTCCTGCGCGCGCCGCGGCGACAGAACCAGACGCAACAGGGGCGGGACCGTCAAGAGTGTGAGGAAGGCCGACATCGCCAAACCGCCGACAACCACCGCACCCAGGCCACGGTAGAGTTCTGATCCCGCGCCCGGAAACAGAACCAGCGGCAGCATCCCGCAGACCGATGTCATCGTCGACATGAAAATCGGACGAATGCGGTTGCGCGTGGCTTCGATGATCGCATTTGCCGGAGACATGCCGCCTTCGCGCAAGAGGTGCAGTGATTGATGCACGATCAGGATGGCGTTGTTCACGACAATCCCGACAAGGATCACGAACCCCAGCAATGTGAGCATGTCCAAGGGCTGCGTCCCGATGAGATTGAGCACGGCAAGGCCTCCGACCCCGCCTGCCGCCGCAACCGGGACCGAGATCATCACGACCAGGGGCAACACGAAAGATTCGAAAAGCACAGCCATCACGAGGAACACGATGACCAAGGCGACGGCAAGGTTGATCTGAATTGCATTCCACGTCTGCGAAAGCTGATCCGCCGTTCCGGACACGGACAGCCGCACTCCGGGCGGCAGCCCTTGCTCTTCGAGCGAGGCAATCACTTCGGTTTCCAGAAGCTCGACAGCGGCCTCGAGCGGTAGCGCATCGGAGGGGCGCACCTCGAGCGTGACGGTCCGAAGCCTCTCCAGGTGGCGAATTTCCGTCGGTCCGGCCGTCACCCGCACTTCTGCCAATTCCGAAACCGGAACGATCCGGCCGGTGGGCGTCACCACCGGGAAACTTCCCACATCCTGCGTCCGCAGCCCGTTCAGGATCGTGCTGTCCCCCTTGAGCGTAAGGTCGAGCCGCCGGTTTCCCACATTGATCTCGGCCACCCGGAGCCCGTCATTGAAGGCGTCCACCGTCGCGGCCAGGTCCTGCGTGCTCAGCCCGGCATCGGCGAGCCGGATGCGGTCCGGGATCAAACGCACCTCGGGCGCGCCCAGTTCGAGCCCCGGTATCGGGCGGAATTGATGGCCTTCGGAGCGCGGCAAAAGCTGGCCGATCGACCCCGCCGCCTGCCCGGCCACGCGCAGGATATCCTCCAGCCTGTCGCCTGAAACATTCAGCTCGATGGTCCGACCACCGCCGACCCCGCGTCCGAACAACGAGGGTTGCGTCATGAACCCGAACGTTCCCGGCTCGGCAAAGATCGGGCGTGACAGGATTGGAATCACGTCTGCGATCCGGTCGCCGTCCACGGCTGCCGCACCAACGAAACTGTTGCCCGGCGTCGCCACGAAAAAGAAGGACTCGAGCGCCGGTTGCCCATCCGCCGTTTCGGCCTCCGGCGCCGCGGACCACATGGGTTCGGCCACCGCCTCGATGCGTTGCGCGATGGTTTCTGTGGTTTGCAGGTTGTATCCCGGCGGCGGAATGATCAGCCCGAAAACGAGGTTGCGATTGCCTTCGGGCAGATATTCGAGCTTGGGCAGGAAAAGCCACGCTGCGGTGATTGCGGTCGTTGCAATGAGTGCGACCATGACCAGACCAACGGCCCGGAATTGCACCGTGAAACGCACATATTTCATGACCAGCCAGGTGAAAGCCCGTCCGAAATGGTCGATGCCGGGCAGAGGCATTTTCTTGGTCTGCCCACCGGCCAGCAGACGGCTCGATAAGGCCGGAATGACAGTCACTGCCACGACAAGCGACAGCAATACGGAGACCGAAATCGCCACCGCGATGTCCCGGAACAACTGTCCCGCTTCAAGTTGCATCACGAGGATCGGGATGAACACCATGACCGTCGTCAGCGCCGACACGAGGATCGCACCCCAGACCTGCTTTGCGCCGATATAGGCCGCCTCGCGCCGCGATTTGCCCTCCTCCCGCAATCGAAAGATGTTTTCGAGCACGACAATGGCCGCATCCACGATCATGCCGACGGCAAAGGCGATACCGGCCAACGAGATCACGTTCAGCGTCCGGCCTGTCACGGCCATCGCAACGAAGGTGGCGACGATGGACACGGGGATCGCCATGCTGATGACAAGCGTCGCGCGCGGACTGCGCAAAAAGATCATCAGCACGGTCGCTGCCAGCAACCCGCCAATCCAGATGTTCTGCGTGACCAGGTCAATCGCGCCTTCGATATAGATCGTCTCGTCATAGACCTGTTCCAGCGTCAGGCCGTTCGTTGCAACCGGCCCTGCTTCGAGGGTTGCAATGACCTCCTTGATCTCTGCCATCGTCGAAATGACGTTCGCGCCCTGCTCGCGCACGATATTGAAGGCCAGCGCAGGTTCACCGCGGAACCGCAGGCGGGCGGTGTTTTCCTTGTAGGAAAACCCCACCTCCGCGACATCGCCAACCCGGACACGTCCCAACGCACCATTGTCACCCAGGCTCTGGCTGCGCAGAACGACGCTGTTGATCGCGTCTATCGTGTTCAGGTTTCCATCCGCGCGGACGGTGTATCGGCGTTTGCCTTCTTCCACATCGCCGGCGGAGATGCTGATATTCTCGGCGCGCAACCGCGCGACAACCTCCGGGATCGTCAATCCAAGCCGCGCCAGTTCCTCGGGACGGATCACGATCTGCAATTCGCGCGACACACCGCCGAACACGTTGACGGTGGAGACGCCGTTCACGCGTTCGAGACGTTCTTTGACAACGTCTTCAACAAAGTCACCGAATTCCGGCAGGGGGCGGGTGTTACCGTCGGCTGCCTTGACCATCACCCATGCAATCGGGCTGTCATCCGCGCCAGACGTGTTCAGCGTTGGCTCACCGGCCTCGCTGGGATAGCCGCCAACCCGGTCAAGACGGTTCGACACCAGCAGCAGGATATCCCCCATCTCCGATCCGATGGCGAATTCGAGCGTGACAGAGGCCCGGCCGGTCCGGGCGCTGCTCGTCATGATCTCGAGACCTTCAAGCCCGCGGAACGCGTCTTCCTGCGGATTGATGATCTCGCGCTCGATCTCGGCCGGTGCGGCGCCTGGCCAAATGGTTTCCACCACGACAACGGGTTTGCGCACATCCGGTGCAAGCTGAACGGGAATGCGGCTCAGCGCCAATGCGCCGAAAAGGACCGCCATGACAACAACAGCGATCACGGCTATGGGGCGTTCGATGGAAGCGCGGATCAGGTCCATGGGTCAGCCCTCGTTCTCGGTCGCAACCGCTGGCCGGTCCGACGCCGCCGCGTCGTTTTCCGAAGCGCCTTCCGGCGGGCCGGAGGGCGCAATTTCCTGCCCCGGTCGCAGCCGCTCATTTCCGCGCACCACCACCGCGTCGCCTTCTTGCAGCCCCGACAGAACCTCGAAAGAATTGTTGAGCGCGGCGCCGATCTCGACCGTCCGCGGCACCGCTTTGCCATCTTCGTTGACGAACACGCTCCAGCCACCGGAGCTTTGGACCAGCGCATCTTTCGGCACCACGAGAACCTCGCGTGGGGTGCTGATGGGCACATCCAGCGTCACGGTCTGACCCACGGCAATCACCGCGGTTTCATCTGTGACCTCGAACCGAACGGGCCGCGTGCGGGTGGCGGCAAACTCGGTTGGCAAGACCGCCCGCAGCATCAGCGCGATCGTATCCCCGATATCCGTCGTCGCATCAACGGTCTGGTCGCTCCGCAGCGCGCTGACGAACCGGGCGGGGACGTTGGCCTCGATCTCGAGCGCAGCCGTGTCGATAAGCGTTGCCACATCGCTGCCAGCGGCGATGAACTGCCCGACTTCCGTCGAGACATCGAGAACAACCGCATCGAACGGTGCGCGCACGATCGCATTGTCCAGACGATACCGGGCTTGTTCCAACGCATTCCGCGACGCCTTCCTGCGTGCCTGCGCCTCTTGCTGTGCGCCGCGCGCCTCGGCAAAATCGCTGGCTCGCTCTTCGAGCTGGGCTTCGGCAATCGTGGAATTCTGTCGCAACCTTTCGGCCCTGCGAAAGGCCTTTTCCGCCCGGTCCAGCCGCGCTTCGGATACGGATATCCCGGCCTGTGCGATGGACAGCTGTGCCTCGGCCTGCGCCAGTTCGATACGCAGCAGTTCGGTGTCCAGCCGCGCGAGCATATCGCCCTGCGCGATCCGGTCCCCGACGCGCACCGGCACCTCTTCGGCAACGCCCCCGACCCGCGCGGCGACCTTGCTTTCGCGTCCCGCGACAACCTCTCCGAACACCGAAACCGTTTCAGCCATCGTGGTGGTGGTGACAGCTTCGGTCGACACGCCGGCAGGGCGGCCCTGCGCGTCCGCAAGCCTCGGAAAGCCCAGTATCGTGACCAGTATTGCAATGGATGCAATCCTTCGCATTGCTCGTCTCCCTCATGTGGCACCAACCGTCCGTTGGGCTAAACTAGCGTGTCTTTGCCGAAAGGCAGGGCCATGGCGTGCCTTTCGGGTGTCAAATGACCTGTGCCGGCGGCTTATGCCAAGAAAACCGGCAACTCTAGGGTTTGAGCCCGGCTTTTACGATTCCAATGGGATGCGGCGCCCAATCCGTGCGCCCCTTTCCCCTTGATCCAATGATCTGCTTGCCTATACCGTTCAAGAGTGCGTGACCGCGATAGCCGCTGCGGGGGGCAAGTCATGTCTCCTGAAGAACGCCAAAAGTGGAGGAACACAATGAAATTTACTGTTTTGACAGGGACCCTCGCGGTCGCTGCCCTTTCGGCGACAATGTCCGTTGCCCAGGATCGCGAAGACTGGCCGGACAGCTTTACCGTCGGCACCGCATCGCAGGGTGGCACGTATTTCGCCTACGGTTCGGGCTGGGCCAATCTCGTGGCCGAGGAACTGGGCCTTTCGGGCAGCGGCGAGGTGACCGGCGGACCGATGCAGAACATGGCGCTGGTCCACACCGGCGACGCGCAGTTCGGCATGACGACGATGGGTCCGGCGGCGGAATCGCTGGCAGGGACAAACCCGATTGCGCCGGGACTGCAGATGACCAATGCCTGCGCCATTTTCCCGATGTACCAGACCCCGTTCTCGGTCACGGCCTTGTCCTCTTCGGGCATCACCTCGATCTCCGACATCCCCGATGGCGCGCGAATCGGGTTTGGTCCGGCGGGCTCCACCTCTGACACCTATTTTCCGCGCATGATGGAAGAACTGGGCGTGGATTTCGAGCGCCGCAACGGCGGCTGGTCCGATCTTGGCGGTCAGCTTCAGGATGGTCTGCTCGACGTGATCGCGTTTGCGGCTGGTGTTCCCGTCCCGGCGGTGAGCCAGCTCGAAGTGCAGACCGACGTGAACATCATCGAGTTCACAGAGCAAGAGCAGGCCGCGATCCTGGACGCGTTCCCGGTCTCGGAATTCGACATTTCGGCGGACATCTATACCACGCTGGAAGAACCGGCACGGTCGGTGTCGATGTGGAACTTCGCCATCGCGAATTGCGATTTGCCGGATAGCTTTGTTCATGCGGTGGTCGATACCGTCATGTCCGACAACGAGCGCATGATGAATATCCACCGCGCCGCCGCGTCAACATTGCCCGAGAACTGGACAAAGAACACAGTGATGAATTGGCATCCCGGTGCAGCCCGCTGGTTCACGGAAAATGCCGGGGCCGAGATTCCCGCTGACATGATCCACGGCGGCTGATCCCGGAGCGCGCCGCCTGCAAGGCTTTGCAGTGCGGACGGGCACCAGAACACCAGGCCGCGCCCCACTTGCGGGCGCGGCCTTTTTTCCACCAGAATTCGGAAAATGCGGTAACGTGCATCATGGCAGAGCCGTTCTTCGGGGGGATGAGACGATGACGGATCCAGGCAACCATCAAGCCGAAGGCAATTTCGAAGGCCCGGTTCTGGCCGACGGGGTCGATGAAGAGGCGATCGAAAGCAATCGGCGGGTCTTTACCGGCTGGTCCTACCTGTTCATGGCCGGGCTGGCGACGTTCTATGCCGCGTTCCACATGATCGCGCTCAACGGGGTATCAATTTCGGACTGGACCGGAATCGAACTGCCGTTGCTGCCACAATTCCCGCTGGAAACCTGGAATTTTCGCATCGTTCACATTTCGGGGGCGCTGGCGCTCGGCTTCCTGCTTTTCTCGGCGCATCGCTTTGTCGAGGACGGGCCGGGGCGAAAGGACACGCGGATCGTCTCGATCCTGTCCATGCTGCTGATCCTTCCAGCGCTCGTCTCCGGCTTCACGGCCATCCGGTTCGGGAACATGATCAATTCGGGCGCCTTGCCGGAAATGGGCGGCCTGACGACCTGGGCTGCCTTTCCCGGGACGGAAATCTATATCAGCGAAGTATGGTGGTTCGGCGTGCCGCTTCTGCTTGCCACGTTCGGGGCCATTGCGCTTGGCTGGATGGAACGGCGGGCGCGCGGGCGTTTTGCCGCCTCGGACGTTGTTCTGGCGGTCTGCGGGATCGTCATCGCGATCTATCTGATCGCCATTTACGGCACTGCCGCACGCAATTCGGTCGGCACGCAGTTTGTTCCCATCGGTGTCGCCTTCGCCGCCACCGCCGGAGCGGCCATGATTCTCGAACTCACCCGCCGCGTTGCGGGGCTGGCGCTGGTCATCATCACCGGGGTTTTCCTGCTCTACACGTTCACGGCGCATATGCTGCCCGGTATCCTTGCCGTGCAGAACGCCTATTCATGGCAGCGTTTCTTCGGCCATGTCTATTCGGACGCGGGTATCCTGGGGCCAACCACCGCCGTTTCCTCGACCTATATCATCCTCTTCATCATCTTTGCCGCCTTCCTTCAGGCATCGAAGGTCGGGGACTACTTCGTGAATTTCGCCTTTGCCACGGCGGGACGGGCACGCGGCGGACCGGCAAAGGTGGCGATCTTTGCCTCGGGCCTCATGGGGATGATCAACGGCACATCTGCGGGCAACGTGGTCGCCACGGGGTCGCTGACCATTCCGCTGATGAAAAAGGTGGGCTATCACAAGAAAACCGCCGGCGCGGTTGAGGCCGCGGCATCAACAGGTGGTCAGATCATGCCGCCCATCATGGGGGCAGGGGCCTTCATCATGGCCGAGATCACCGGCATTCCATATACCGAGATCGCGGTTGCCGCGATCATCCCGGCGGTGCTTTACTTCGTCTCTGTGTTCTTCATGGTCGATTTCGAAGCCGCCAAGCTGGGTATGCGCGGGATGCGCGAGGACGAGCTTCCCAAGTTCCGCAAGCTAGTGACACAGGTCTACCTGTTCATCCCGATCATCATCCTGATCGCAGCGCTTTTCATGGGGTATTCGGTCATTCGGGCGGGCACCTTGGCGACGGTCGCCGCAGCGGTCGTGTCATGGTTTACGCCGCACCGAATGGGCCTGCGGTCGATCCTCAAGGCATTCGAGCTCGCTGGGATCATGTCGATCCAGATCATCGCGGTTTGTGCATGCGCGGGCATCATCGTCGGTGTGATCTCCCTCACCGGGGTGGGGGCGCGGTTTTCCTCGGTCCTGCTTGACCTGGCCGGGGTGAGCCAGCTTCTGGCATTGTTCTTTGCCATGTGCATCGCGATCCTTCTGGGCATGGGCATGCCCACCACAGCCGCCTATGCCGTTGCCGCCTCGGTCGTGGCGCCGGGTCTCGTGCAGCTTGGCATACCGATGCTGACGGCGCATTTCTTCGTGTTCTACTTTGCCGTTCTGTCGGCCATCACGCCTCCGGTGGCGCTGGCCAGTTACGCCGCAGCGGGCATATCGGGGGCAAACCCGATGGAAACCTCGGTCACGTCCTTCAAGATCGGCATCGCCGCCTTTATCGTGCCTTACATGTTCTTCTATAACAGCGCCCTGCTGATGGACGGGACATGGCCAGAGATCCTGCGGGCAGGCACCACCGCCGCAGTCGGTGTGTTCCTGCTGAGTTCGGGGGTGCAGGGCTGGTTCCTGGGTGGTCGGTCGGCGTGGTTCCTGCGGGTCGGTTTGGTTCTTGCCGCGCTCTTCATGATCGAGGGCGGCTGGATGACCGATCTGGTCGGCATTGGCGCGGCTGTGGTGATTTTCTTCATTCAAAAGGTCCTGCGCCCGGATCCCGACATCGCCATCCCGATACGCGGTGCGGACTGACGGCAGGGCGCGTCCTGAACCGCCTGTTCATCGTGCTGCGCCATGCGGCCGCGCTGGGTCAGGAGAGTCGCATGGAACCGGCAAGGCTCTTTCCTGATCGTCGTCTGGTTACAGTCGATCCAGAACACGCCCAGCCGTTCGGGCCGTATCGGCCCAGGTGGGCAAGTCTTGTCCGGCCGCCAGGGCCGCGTCCGCGTATCTGCAATAGCTGGCCTTGTCCGACAACAGCCTGGCAAGAGCCTTGGCGAAGGCCGCGTCATCGTCTGGTGCAACCAGTTGGCCGGCCGCGGCGGGCACTGTATCCGGGACGGCGCCGGTTCGACAGCTGACAACAGGCAGCCCCTGCGCCAACGCCTCGTCAAAGACCAACCCATAGCCTTCGTAGCGTGTGGCGAGCGCGAAGATGGAGGCTTTCGCGTAGAGGCTGGCAAGCTCGGCCTCAGAGAGGTACCCCGCAATCCTGACCCGCGCCCCGAGGCCCAAATCCTCGTGCAGACGGGCCAGGTCCGCAGCGTGTTCGGCATCGTAAGACTTGCCGGCGATCACGGCGGTCCAGTCCAGATCGACAAGGCGCGCGAGCGCCTTCAGAAGGACATCATGGCCCTTGCGGGGATGCAGGATGCCCACGGAGAGGATCAAGGGCGGCGTGATCGGCATGCGCATGCCAGTTGGCTGGTCAGCCCCCGGTCGAACGATGGTGATCCGCTCCGCAGCAACATCGTAGGAATCTGTCAACACGGCAGCCGTGGAAGGGCTTGGCACGAGCACGTGGTCGACATGAGCGAGGTTCGCGCGTTCGGTCCGAAAGAGGTGGTCACGGCGTGCGTCGTCCAACCCGGTTTCCAGCGCCAGCGGATGGTGCACCATCGCCACGCTGGGCACGTGCAGGGCGGCCAGCGCGTCGGTGTCCAGTGTCGCAGAGACGAAGCCGTCGAGGATCAACACCCGGTCGGAGCAGAGCGCATTTAGCTGCGCGATGGCATCGGACATATCGCCGGCACCCGGGTCTGGAAACGTCGTTCCGAGGCGCAGATGCAGGACGTCACGGCCTTGTCCCCGCAGGCCCTCAAGCAGGCGGCGCTCGTAAATGAATCCGCCCGTCGGGGTGGTTATGTCACCGGGTATCGCAAAGGCTGCGCGGCGCAGGCTCATGCGAGTTGCTCCGGCGCATAGATCGCCAGCACTCGCCGTTCCACTGCGCCCACCAGACCATAGCCAAACGCCGATAGCGCCGCCACCAGAACGACAGACGCCCAAAGGACATCATAGTCCGAAAGTGAGGCGGAAAGCGCCATGAGGCTCCCGATGCCGGACCCGGTGGCAAGCCATTCGACAACTGTCACCGCGAGAACCGAGGCAGGCACCGCCATACGCGCTGCTGCGAAAAAGGCCGGCAGCATGGCCGGGATGCGAACCCGGAGCAAACAAGTGAGCGGTCCTGCAGCGTAGCTGTCAAAGACGGACATGACCTGAGCCGGAGCCTGTCTCAGCCCCTGAAGACAGGCCACGAAGGTGGGAAAGAAAACCATGATCGCAACAAGCACGATCGTGCCCAGGGCGCCTCGTCCGATCAGCAGCACGACCAGTGGCGCGGTCGTGACAATGGGAACGGACCGCAGCGCGATCGCCAGCGGCATGGCCGTGCCGACAATGGCTGGGACCAGGGTCAGCAGCATTGCAAGCAGAGCACCGGTCACGAGCCCGGCAAAGTAGCCCGGTATCAGGAAGATCGCGCTTTCCATCAGCGCCATGCCGATGGTGCCCCGCGTCGCCGCGGCATCCGTTGCAAGAAAAAGCGCGTCGAAGACATCTTGCGGACCCTTGGCGAAGAAGGGGTTCAAATCGAAAAGCCAGATGGACCCGGCCCAGCTTCCAAGCGCCAGAAAGAGCACGAGGCAGATGTCGATCCAGCCATCCTGGTATCGCCGCCCGGTTGGTGCAGGCGTGGCAAGGATCACCGGCGGGTCATCCAGCAACACGCGGCGGGCCAGCGTACCGATCGCGAGATAGACAAGA
>Ga0102926_1000007_pt1 | contig 97237 bp, 99 predicted proteins | sample SalPonR1_A_D2_MG_FD_78173 | JGI IMG/M metagenome (GOLD analysis project Ga0102926, IMG submission 78173) | Salt pond soil microbial communities from South San Francisco under conditions of wetland restoration - Salt Pond MetaG R1_A_D2_MG | ecosystem: Environmental > Aquatic > Marine > Intertidal...
GAATTAACAAGAAGCTTAATAGTAGAATCATAGGTAGTACCATAAAACTTACCGTAGTAAGCACTATCAGTACTGTAAATATAAAAATTTCTACCATCTTTAGTGGATAAAAGCTCCCTATTAACATTAATATAATAAGTAGCATCTATACTATATAAGGACTGGAATAAGCCTAAGCGCTCATTATAAACTAAAGTTTTAGTATCTGCCCCATTTGAAAGTGTAAATAGAATCTCATTACGCTTTTCATCTTTACCAGATACACAGCTAGTAAAATCGTATTGATTCATAAAAGGCTGCATAGCTTTTTCCTTAGTCAAGCTAGTTACTTTAAGCTTACCGTATTGATCCCTATACATATGCACTATAGTATTAGTGTATGAATCAAACCAGTATAAACCTGTAGATGTATTCACTATAGAATATTTATTAGTGCAGCCATAGTCTGTAGTAATATAATCAAATCTAGATAATAAAGTACCAGTACCTAAAACAAGTTGTTGGCCTGAATTATCTTGTACTAAAGAACGTTCATTAACTGAAACTACGCCTATAGCCCTCTCTTGTAGATAGTATAGCTTATCCTCAAACTTGTATAAACTCACTATATCCCCATATGAAGAGTCTACATCAATATAATCATTAGCTGGATATAATAGCCAGCTATCGTATTTTTCCCCATTAATCTTATTACTAGATGCTACTATCCTATTTTTGAATATATTAGTAGAATCGCTTTGTTGCTCCTCAGTGATTACAGCTTCCTTTTTAATATCATTATCTTTAGAATAAACCGTGTTGTATACATACAGCGGCTCTAAGTTCTGATCAGAATCCTCATCTTCATTGAGGTATTTAATATTTGAAGTTATATCACTGAATTTAGTAGCATAGTCTCCTTGTCTTAGTTCCATGTTTATACTAGATTCTAATGGGACTATGTCTACCTCTGCAAATGATCTATCATTCCTACTTTCTACTTCAGGTATAAAGCTTTCGTATGTTATAGGTTGTAAATCAGCAGCATTTATAAATATATCCCCGTTATAAGGAGCTGTACTACCTGTACCTGTCTGTACACCAGTTATAGCTATATATTTGTTATTATTCCTTACAGAGTTAGTATTACCCCCATACATAGTACTGTAATTATAACGCTTGTAGTTAGCGATATATGGAGATTTATAATCTACACTCCCCCCATAATTGAAAGGTGCGTAACCTGTACCTCCTTGTTTAGTAATATGCTCTGAGTACAGAGGCCTTAATAACATCGAACTCACTGTACGTGCAATTTTATCATACTTAACATTAGGAGACATCATATAAGACCAATAATCATATTTACCTATAGTATGTTTATCAGCTGTAACATTTGTATTCCAGTCAGAACCTGAGAAATAAGGTTCCCCTACACTACGTATAATCTTAGAATCATCTATAGAAGCTACTGATATATCTTCTGTAATACCATTGTACCACTTATACATAGAAGAAATAACAAGACCATCATCTAATATATGTGTACCCCTATTATCAGATAGTATACTGTTTAAAAACCCTATACATTCTATATAATCACCATCTAGACTGAATCCACCCTCTTTGTAAAAAACTGTTTCAGGAGAAATAAACTGAAGTAGGTAATAATTAATGTAGCTATCTGTATAGCTAGCATCTAGATCTCTAGAATTAGACCTAGCTGGAAATGCTTGATACCCAGTATCATCCCCCTCCCTAGCTTCGTCCCCCCTATTATTGGGGAATGTAGGTTTAACTATACCTTGACTAAGTACACTCTTATCTGAAGTAGTTCGTTCAGTCCTAAGTATTTGATAAGCCGTTGCACCGGTAGGTAACGATGTTACTTCAAACACAGGGCTTAGTATATTACCAAAAGCACTACTACCATTTGTACTGTGTATAGGTTCCTCTATTATATGAGGCATCCTTAAATCACATATCCACTGGGGAGATGTTTCATGCCCTTCATTATTCAAGAACTTTATAGAGAAACGGTATATCTCATCCCTTTGATAGGATTGGAAATTAGCTGTATAATATGGACTAGCGTAGTTTTTAAAGCCGTACTTAGCTACTCTAGTAGATACAGAGGCTTTCTTGCTATCACCTGAATCCTCTAATACTATCTCTTTAGTCTCAAACGATATATTTATATTAGGACCTGAAGCACCCAAAGTATCACCATCTTTTTGATACTTATAATGATCATAATCGTTCATGGGATTATCATAGCCAGCATCGCCAAGAGACCCATCATAAGTACCATAATATGGTATGTAGTTAAATGAATTGATTGCATCTAAATCAGTATCTGTAGGCCATGAAGGGCTAGTACCATCTATAGTAGCTTCTACAGTGGTATTACTATTGTATATTGTAGCTGATTGATCTGAAGTAAACCTATAAGCCCTAGAGTCATAACCACTTAAATCTATACCTTCAGTACTAGTAGTCTCTACATCAGCTAAAAATAGCCTATTATCTTTACTCTCTAATAACCTAGCTTTGCTTATTATGCTGGAAGCACTAGTAGTAGTACTAGATTCTACTAGTAATTCCTCTAAAGTTATAGTACCTTCGTAGCTAGAACCTGTATCTGTAAACTTGTAACTAGTAGTCCCTGAAGACATACTTACCTGACTAATCCTGTTTATTAAGGGAGTACCAGTAATAGAATCGTAGTGTACAGAGTAAGGTATAATTTTATCATATAATTTAACTATAGAATCAGTAACTGTAACTTCCATAATGAATGCCTTACCACAGTTTTCATCTACGTCTGAGCCTGTATATGTCCTAGTATTAGATGCAAATTCATTCGATTTAGATATGTGATATAGTCCAGTTAAGTTAGATATAGGAGATTGACTACCGCTATTTGATACAAATCTATAAGCGTATTGAACAGTACCCGCTAATAAAGACCCATTACCTATAGAAGACAATTCTATACTAGAGTCCGTAAAAGGAAATGAAGGTGAAGAAGATAGACTACTTGGTGATACATAGTATCCTGAATCATCTTTAACACCTTCAGGAGCATCTAATACATTAAAACGCCTTATACCAGAAGTACCGTCAAGCCAATATAGGTTTTCAACATTATCAGTTTCAGCCCTCAGTATAGCAGATATATTAGTACTGGTATCCCAGCCAAAACCCTCATAACCAGAATAGCTATATATAGCGTCATAATCACTATACAGCTCTTTATGAGAACTTACAGTGCTACCATCAAATACTACTTCATATATTGAAGAGTGGTCAGAACCATCTGCAACTAGAAATAGTATTACTCTGCTACCATTAACAGTATAGCCTATAAGATCGTAGTAATAGGAGCTTTCAACACTATTAAGCCTAATATCTGTATTAGCTAAAGACAGCGTATTACCTTTTATATTCTCTAGTGCGCCAGTAGAGTTATATTCATCAGCAATGAGCCTTAGATTCTCAGCATGGAGATACATATTAGGCTTCATGACGCTATAGTCCAAATCTTTATTCATGCCGCCTGAAAAAGTACTGGCGTGCTGTTGTTGTTGTTGTTTAGGCATAATTAGCTAAAATTCCTCAGTTGTTGTTGTTGATTAAGATTCTGCATAAACTTCTCCCCTTCATTTATCTTAGGGATAAGTCTTATCCAACTGTTCTTAAGTGACTCTAGTTCATCTATAGATTTAGGACCTACAGATTTACCATACGCCTGTTTGACATAGAAGCGCCATTTACTGGCAGCGTGTACATATATTTCTTTATCCTTTAGCTCACCTCGTATCCATTGCAAATAGAATATCTTAGTAGCTATATACCAAAAGATAGCATCTATAAAGCTTTGATTATCTGATACCATTGGATAACCATAGTAGTCTAAGGGGATGGCTAGGTATGAAATCATCAAGTACCCAGTCTTAACATTAGTTTTAATATACCCTGGTACTATCTTATACTCCAACAAATCTGTATTAACTGTACCCCCATCACTAGACATTTGTATTACCCCCTCATCTAGTAAAGTCCTTAATATAGATTCAGTTTCTTCGTCAGTATTAAGCTTTGTCACTGCTTCTTCATAGGTTAAATCAAATAACCTCATAGTAAGATCTATAAGGTCTGATGTGGCTACATTACTTAAGTCTACAGCCCCATCTAAATGCTCATGGTCTATATCTTTAGTTAGACCATAATTACCTGAGAAACTGCCCGAAGCATACTTCATTGGATAGAAGTTATCAGAACTCTCTTCTAGAGCATATGCAACTTGAATTACCTGTTTACAGTCATACGGTAAAGGAGCTTGGTAATCTGTTATTTTCTTTAGTGGTACACCAGCTTTACCTGTAACCTTTTGTACATAAGAATTTGGGGCTTCTATCTTCTCTAAAGCTTCTGCAGCCCATTCAACCATATCGTTTATAGGTACATCAGATTCACCTAAGCCTAAATCTGCATATACTTTAGATATGATACTCTTCAATGATATTAAATTATTCATATAAATTAGTTTTCAAAGTAGTCAGCCAGTTTATTTTTTATAATGTGAGCTAACCTACGCTTATTACCCCTTGAGGGTATAAATCTGTAAAAACTCTTATGTTTAACTACAGCCTTCCTTTTATCCCATTTGAACATATACTTATATCCATCACTATGTTCGTTAAAATGGTATATAGTTTTGCCATACTTCTTTGTTAAATTAAAATCTACCGATAGCCTTTTCTTCCTACCCATGCTAGACTTTAGTTTAATTATTCTAAGGCTACCTAACCTATAAGGCATCTTAAAAGTACCAGCTTCATATAGCATATAGTCTACCATACTAAGTACAAAGTCCTTGTTTATATCTGCATATTCTTCTTTAGATATAGCATAGGGGGAATTATTAAACTTATCAGCTATATAATCTTCATACATGTTAATAAAAGTGTACGAATCTTTAACTATATTTTCGCCTCTTTTACTCATTACTAACCGGCTGTTTTTCAACATTAGGACTTAAATTAAACTGGGCATCATTAGAGGTATCACTAGGTGCTCTAGAGATAATACCCAGCTCCTTGCTTAATATCATCTGTTTTAATATAGGTACTTTATCTTGCGGTAAAGGATAGTTAGCGTACCAATTTGTATCGTTACTATCTTCAACTTCTAATGGATTCTCAAATATACCACGTATATTGATATACTCTAATTCTTCAGAACCTTTGATGTATATACGCTGATTGCGTAGTGCAGCTGTCTCATCCTTACCAGTGTATTTCCTATACTTCTGCCAATGTAATCTACTGTAAGGTACTACTTGTATTTGTTTACCAAGAACAGTACCAACATACTTAATACCACTACCTAGTGGTAAATCCAATGTTTTAGGCAATTGGTTTTTAGTCCTAAGTATATAATAATCAGAGTCTATACTATTATCTTCAGCTTCATCAACAAACTCAAGCTCTTCATTATCTAATTCCTGTAAGTAATCTGGATTAAGACTATAACCCTTAGTTAAGTCCCTACGAATTAGTAAAGCCCTGTATTGATGTACCCAATCTTCTATCTGTCTGATAGAAACTGGCTCACTTTGATTAACTATAGATCCCCTGATTATAGTAAGTAAATCTTTAGTAAGTTTTTCTAGATCTATACCCATTTTATATTAATTAATATTTTACAGAATCCAGTACTATATATTTACTTTGGACTATTGTATAAATATCAGTACCATCAGTAATATTTATTTCGTATATATACGTTCCAGCTGATATATCATTATCATCAGGATCTACTTTAAAAGTAACATTCAGCCCATCTACGCTACCAGTTATTTCAAATGTTGTACTGCCACCATAATCATCCTTTACAGTCAGGGATGGAGTATAGCCGCTTAGGGATGAAAGACCTGACACGGTACATACTATCTCTGCTGCTCGACCCATTCATTATATACCGCCTCCGCTTCTTTATCATTTAAGGTCTTGGTTTCGGGCATAGCTTCAAGACTGTCAATAATCTGCTTTGCCCTGCCCCACATTTCATCTACTTTCACGGTACGCCACCGAGTATACTCGTGTTTGATGGTGTTATCGTCTATCCGCTCAAATGTTCCTATGTTGCTTTCTGCCATAATTAACTGGTTGTCTCTATAATAGTATAAGTATTGCTATACCTTCAGCTATAGCTACACCATAACCTACAAGTTTCCTATTCTTTTGTTTAGTAATTTCTTCTTCATACTCTGAGGCTAAATCTCTATACATATTTTTTACTTCACTTATTTTCTCAACTTGTAACTCAAGATTATCATTCCTTCTAGTTAAAGTAGCTATCTCATCTTCTCTCAGCCTATTTATACTTTTTAGATGCTGTATCTGATTTTGCTGATTGTCTATAATCTCGCCTCTTTCCCTATAATCTATATGAGTATCTACTATATCTTTAGCTGTAATATCTTGAAAAGCTATATAAATAGAGCTATCACCTCCAACAAACCCTACATCTAAAAGCTCGTAATTATCGCCAGCATAATGATCTACAATGTATTGAGCTATAGAATCTATAGGCATGCTATCTACTTCAGCTTTTAAACTATCGTATTTAGCTGCTATCTCTTCTTTAGCTTCTTTCTCTAACCACCATAATTTTTTGTACCTCTCTACTTCTTCGGATAAGCTATCGCTCCTATCAGATTCTTTAGTATAAGCTTCCTCAAGCATATTAATACTATCCTGTTGAAATTCTATACTATCCTTCAAATTTATATTCTTTTCCTGAAGAGCTTGTTTATCTTGCCTGTCCCCATGCCACATAATAGCGACAAATATAAGTGCAGCTGCACCTACTATATTAAGAATTTTCATGACTATTGTTTTTATTGTTATTATTCTTACCAAACTTTCTACCAGCTTCTTCTGTTATTATCGCACTCATACCAGAAGGTATGCCTACAGACCAATAAGTACTATCCTCAGTATAAAAACTTAAAACTGCTGATAAAAGTATGACAATGTATCCAGCTATCCTAGGAGCTGTTAAAAATTGTTTACCCTTCATAGTATCTGTATTTAGTCTTGTTACCTTTCTTATATGCAACTAAAGCTTCATTCCTATTATCTTCAGTAGATACATAACTTACATGAACCCAGTCAGGTTCTTCCTCATTACCATGCTCCCAAACTAACTGGTCATAGTCTAAGTTTCTATAGATATAATTAAATATTTGACTGTTATTTATAAAGCCGTACATATCTGCATCTAGATCTACAGCTTCCCCGAATAGGTGCTGACTATTTTTAGAGCCACCTATACGCTTATTTAGCTTCTTAGATCTGTAGAAACTAGCTATACCTATAGGCCTACCATAATAGCTCCTTAGAGGCTCAAAAATACGCTGAGCCACTCTCTTCATGTTATCCTCTATACAATAACAATACACGTTATTATCTATCCCATATTTAACAGCTGTGTAGGATTTAGTAGCTTCTTTATAACTTATATGTTCACTGATTCTATCCATAGTACAATTTTATTAAGCTGATATCCACAGTAGTACACCTACTGCAATAGATACTACTGATGCAGCACCATATACAGTCCATCTAAATCTTTCTAATTTCTCTACTCTTTTTTCAAGTTCTTTAGTCTTTTTCTCTTCAAGGTCCCTTACTCTTTCTATCCAACCTTTTTCATGATACTCACTGCCAAGCAAAGCTGTAGCCATATCATTAACTCTTTCCTTAAGCCAATTTACATCTTCTTTCAAAGCTTTAAACTCTCCATTTGGTATCTTGTATTCTACTCTTTTAGTATTTTCTTGCATAGTTTATATTTATAGACTTATTAAACTTCTAGCTTTAGATTAAGATTGTATTGAGTACCACATATATCATTTATATGTGTAATTATATCTTCCATCTCATCCCTGGTAAAAAAGTTTATATTCTCATCTTCTTCATCAGCCTCATCATAGTCCTGTAGTACATATTCATTAACTATATCTATATAGGCATTAAGTAACATTAGGTTAACCATATCTTTAGTGGAATCTTTACCTAACGCTTTATCTTTGGCTAACCTTTCAGCCTGCTGGGATGAGTACCAATAGATTTGTAATTTATAGTTATTAAATTCTGATTGAGTCATTACTCTTTAGGTTTTAATGGGTTATTCTTTCCCTCTAAGATAGAATTAATCTGACCATAGATAAGTATACCGTATATCTTAGGTAGTTTATTTTGAAGCCTGACTAATTCCTCATTTGTAAGATCTATTTCTTTTTTAGCTTCATTCAACTTCATGAATATATCAAAGTCTTTAGCTTTATTAGTCTCTTCCTTCTCTAGCTCTGTTAAAGCTATATTCTTTAGAAGTACGCCTAATTGAGGAGCTTCTTGTTTACCAGCATCATTACTGATAGTTAGCTTTTCACCATTGGCGTTATAGAGGTTCTGTGTTAAATCTATTTTCATATTTATTTGATTTTAGTATATTCTTATAGTCTACGTATAACTGTAAAAATTGTTACCCTATTATTTATTTAACAAAATTATGGTATCGGAGGTAAACTTATATCTTCATAGCTATCATTAGAGGGAGTAGCATTATCCCATACAACCTTTATTATGTATATACCATACCTGTAAGTATCGTCAGCAGCAGCCATTAAATATATAATATCTTTACTACTATCAGTATCTGTTTCACTAGAAGTTACGCTTTCTATGATAAAATTTGAATTGAGCCCAGCTTTAGTATTTACAGTATGACTACTTTTATATGTAAGACTTGTAGAGGTATAAGAGAATCTATGTATTACAAATAAATCATTATTATCTTCGTATCTAATAACATATAAATTATCTTCACTAGCACACATAGTATGCCCCATCCAACCTTTTTCGCCTGTAATTTCATCGCTATATCTAACAGATCCAAACGTATTTATACCAGGATTGTTATAATCAAACTTATATCCTACAACTTCTTGATTTTCATTATAACCATCTGAATAATAAGCATTAATTGTATTACGTACAGCAAATATCTCGTTCCAAGAAGGATAAGGTCTTGCATAAAACGGTGTAGCCATTTCTTCCCTAAAATTATTCCCAGGATCTAAATTAGATGTCTCCCATTCCTGTCCCCAATTAGTTCCAGGAGTTGTATCAAGTTCCCTAATCCTAAGTTTTACAGGGTCTCCACTCCCGTCAAGTACTATAGCTGCAAAATAAGAAGTGTTTGTAAATCCTTCTCTATCTATCAACTTATGATGTATTTCTTCCCAATCTTTGTTGGATGCTTCAGAATGATACTGAACTTCATCTTTTATAGATCCATCATTCTTAGAACCATCTAAATGATAGAAAAATGACCACACCTCTATATCATCACCAGGACCTTCTTGTAAATCACTCATAAGGACAACAGTCCTGGGAGAGCCGGTAGAATCATAATCTGATACCATTATACTCTTTACTTTTGAATTCATGGTATAATAATAATCACCTGTACCGTAGTCAAAAAAAGTAATATTAGCGTCAACACCATCTCTATCCTCTATTTTAAGCTCATGCCACCATACTTTTCCCTCAACATCATCTAATGTGTATATAAAAGGTATAAACAAATAAGCGCTAGAAGTGTTAGAGTTATAGTATAAGTCTATGTCTCTAAGATTACTATATGTTTCTGTGGTACTAGTATTGGGATTGTAGTAACTATTAAAAGAACTTATTAATGCAATATCGCCAGTATCCCATATTTTAAAAATAAAAATATAATCTGTATCTGTCACAGCTACCAGATAAGGTCCAGCAGTATACATACATACAAAATAGCTATAAATAGCTGTTATAGATGAAGCTTGATCATCTCCATAATTTCTAAAATACAGTTGTTCATATCCGCTTTTATCATCTTTATGAGGATCAAAACCGGAAGGAATGTATGAAGTATCAAAATTATCTGCAATAGACTCCTCAAAAGATTGATAAAGATTATCTGTACTAGGATTTACTTCATCTACTATATTTAATAATGTAAAACTATCTGTATTTGGTACTGCCATATTAAATTTCCTTTAATTCTTTGATTTGTTGTTCTAATCTAACTACTTTAGCTAATAATAAGTCTATATAAGCAACCTGTTTATACCCTTCTTTATTCTCACTAACAAACTCAGGATTGATCTTTTCAACCTGTTGAGCTGATACACCATATCTTAGATTATCACTGTCTTTAAAATTAAATGAAAATATATTAATGTCATCAATACTATCCTGGATAGCATAACAAACATTTTCTTTTAACCTCATATCTGAAGATAGTATAAAATTATTTGCTGTAATATTACTAGATACAGTCAAAGCACCTGTCATAGAAACATTACCCAATGTATCTATAGATATGCCTTCAGAATCTCCATCTCCAGATAAATAATTACCATTAAGGTCTATATTCTGCGTAGCAATATGATTTCCGAGATTATCACCATCTCCAGTAGCAGTACCACAATCTTCTGATTTAGCTCTAACTATGCCGTCTCCATCTACATATAAGCACCTATTACCTCCTGAAGGATCCGTTAAATTTCCAAGTTTAAGACCTGAAGATGTAAATTCGTTTACATAGGCTGTATTGGTAGAAGGCGAATCATCTGCATCTAAATTATAATAACTTTTAGTTATACTAGCAAATGCAGTAGTGACAGTTTTTACATATCCGTACCCTTTCCAACTTGAACCATCATTAGATTCATCTAAATATACTTTATAAGATACCGCACCAGTTACATCTGTCCACGATGATTCTAATTCACCAAAAGTTTCTTCTAAAGAAGGTATATCAAGAGTAGGTGAAGCGGATGAAGCTACTGTTTCACCTAATTTTGATTTGGCAACTATTTTAACACGATAATAAGAATCATACGTACTACCTGACGAAGTATTATAATTAGGAGATAAACTAACATTTGAAGGTACAGACATTTGATTTATACCAACATTAGTACTATTTATATATATAGCATTAGTTGTAATATTGCCATTATCTGTAACATCTTGTAAATCTAAACCACTAGATGTTACATACCTACCATCCAAATCCTGAGTAATTGTACCACTATCCTGTCTAGTCAGAGTTAATATACCTGTCGATGTATCAAAAGACATCAAATTTATCTTATCTCCATAGGCAGTATCCCAATTAGATATATTAAGATTAGATCCTATAACTGTACCTGATGCAGCTATATTTCCTGATACATCTAAGGCTTCTGAGGGGTAGATGTTTTGATTAACTCCTGTATAAAAATTGCTTCCTGATCTAACTATTGTTAATGCTGTTTCAGCTATAGTTCCTTCTCTTTGTATATAGAAAGAATGATTGCTTTTACTTCTATCAAATTGGATGCGATTATCACCATCAAGATTAAAATATAATCTTCCTTGTAATGCAATACTCCCATCCACATCCAACGCCTCCGCCGCCGCTGTGGTTTTGCCTACTGAGAGATTGCCTGCAAAATAACTATTTTCTCCATCAACTCCTATTCGTACATCTCTAGTGCTGGTTCCATCTCCTTTATAGAATTCTACTGCTTTGGTTCCTGTAGTATTAGTTAACCTGAAGAATCTCATTGTTGCTGAAGACGCAGATAAATCAGGGAAATCAAAATCAGAGAATGTAGGATTATCAGACCCTCTTGAAAACTTCAATCCTCGTGGAGAACCTATCATCTTAATAGATCCCATGATATCTAAAAATTCGTCCGCCGCTGTAGTTTTGCCTATTGAAAGTCTGTCAGAAAAGTAGGAATACCCTGTGCCATCAACTTGTAAAACCCCGTCTGTGATGTTGACGTTGCCTTGTGAAAAATTATGCGTCAATGCCCTGTAATTAATTGTTTTCCAGTCAGCAACCCCATCATCATAACTCCCTATGTTAAGGTTTTTGTCCTGATTTGAAAGTGGGGCAAGGTATCCTGAACCCCTGTTGATGTAAATACCAGCCGATCTTAATTCTGTATATTCATCTGTCCCTGTAGTTCTAATGTATTTATCCGTACTATTCCCCTGATCAGTCACATTTTGCAGGGTAGGAACAGATTCCAAAGGCTGGCCTGACATAGCTCCCAGATAGCCCCATTGTGTATTTGAAATAGTCTCTGTATTAATATTCTCTAACTGAGTAACCTCTGCATCCGTAAGATTTTGAAGGTTACTGCTCAAGCTCAAATCTGATAATACTTCTGAATAGCTCCTGCCTTCCAACCCATTTGCAGTAAACTTAGCATAGTCGTTATCTGCTGCATCCGCGTCATCTATTTGAACTATCTTATTATCGGCTATACCCACATCTACATCGAATGTCCTGTTGGCAGATATATCGCCTCCCCCAGTTAATCCTGTGCCTGCTGTTAGGGTTACGCTTGTATGATCTATATGTTCATTTGAAACATAATTGCTAAGAGAGTTATGGTCCACACCAGCTTCTAATACGCTTGCTGTTATACTATTACCAGCATCATCATATGTAAGATCAATTGAAGTAGTGTCAGTTAATATAGTTCCTACTGCATCTTGGGCTCTTTCGCCAGTGAAGTACTGATTACTAGCTCCCTCGCTTAAATCGTCAGTTGTTTTACCAGAAAAATCTGTATCAAAATCTGATGAATCATAGGTTGTCCAGCCTACATCATTTGTATAGTTTGAAAGATTAGGTTCAACCTCAAAATCCACCTCATTGTTTGTATCATCATAGGTAACAGTAATTAAGGTTTGTGTACCAGTTAGCACATCCCAGGCATAATCCTGTACAGTTTCTTTATAATTTGAAATAACAGTCAAATCGTTTGGAACAGACAATGTTATTTTGTTGTTGGTATTATCAGGAGTTATAGTAACATTTCCACCATTAACTAAATCTACATTTCCACCAGCATTTGAAACCCCATCAATACTAACCAAGGCACTTACCTGGGTTGCTGTAACTGAGTGTGGATTATTCGTTAAAGCAGAATGGCTCTCCCCAATTGTTAAGGTGTTGCCTATGTCATCATAAGAAAGAGTAATTGCATCAGATGAGGCTAATAAGTTGTTTACCCTGTCATCCACCCTTTCGTTTGTATAATAAAGATTAGTCCCTTCTGACAAATCCCCTGTATCATAATTACTTAATAGAGTTGAATGATAAGGAAGTGTATTGACAAAATCAATCCAACTGTTAGTTGTGTCCCATATACCTATATAGTTATCAGAAGGACTGTCTGGTCTTGTAGCTACAGCTTGTAAACTGCCAACTTCACCTAATCTCCAAAGATCGGTAGTTTCATCAAAACCCCAGCGATAGTTCGTCAATGTTCCCCTGTCAGCCTCCCAGCCTGCAAAACCCGCTGTAATACCTGAACCTGTTTCACCTGAATTAATAATTGCCAGATTATCTTCTATCTCTACAGTCTCCGTATTGGTAATAAATTCAGTACCATTAACTGTCAAATCCCCAGAAATAGTAATACTATCATCTATATATTGTCCAGATCTACCAGCTAAAAGAAGATACTGAGAATGATCATCATCCCCTAATCCTGCTAAATTACCGTGATCAGTGACACCTGATGAAGTAAATCTATCTACAAAGGGACTTTCTACACTATATAATGTAGTAGAGCTTTTCTGTACTATAATTTTCCCTATCAAAGTACTATAAGCAGAAAGAAGTCCTGGAATATCAGGTGGAGGTGTTGCGGTTTGAGCATCTTTCAGTTGATAATTACCCCTACCATACACAGTGTGTATAGAGGAATCATGTACTGCATAAACCCAATGCACCCCATACCTATTTGTAGTTAATGCAGCTAAAGTACCTGACCCATCATCATAATTTGTATTATCAATTTCTGAGTTACTTAACACTCTTGTATGACCACCAGCACCATCCCTATACCAATAATTAAAAGTATCTGTACCAGAACTATCAAAAGAATCTACACTGAAACGATTAACAAGTTCAGCCCATAACACACCCTCTGTCGTTGATATATAAAGCCCAGAAGGATTGCCTATCATTAACCCTGTAGCACGCTCCACAGGAAATCGCTCTTCCCCAAAAAGTTGAACACGCCTGTTAAAATTCCAGTTGTTTGTACCACAAAGACGTATTGCAACCTCACCACCATATTTATATACCCTACCGACTGTAAAATCACGAGTGAAAGATATTGAATAAAAAGAAGTAGTGTGAGTTATTATACCTGCACTACCATCGTAAAAAATATAATTATACGCATTATCAGTAGGCGTTAGTGTTGTCGATGACCATGTAACATGACTAAGCTTACTACCTTGTCCTTCATTCAAAGATGTAGGTACAGATTCTAAGGCAGTATCATCATTTTTTACAACACCACCGCCTTCTGCTACAGTAACTGTTCCATCACCATTATTAGTGATTTCACCACCCCATAGCCTGCCTGCCATGCTAATATTATCTAACCAATTTATACGTTGCCATATAATCAGATTATCCTGATAATTAATAGCATCCCTAGCTGATCCATGTAACCTACGAAGTTGAAATACAGAGAGACCTATACCAGCTCCAGTAAGTTGGCATACAAAGCCTATCATATCTTGATATGGCGCCTTGAATGAAGCCTGAGGATATTGTTGCCCTTCATTAATGTCGTACACCTCTACCCTATTAGTAGCTGAATCAATGATTGTAACAATTTCATAAAAATAACCTAAATAATCAATCAAGTACAAGTCCGTATTAAGCGTGCCTGCACCCTTGTCATTTAGGTTTTTTACTGGGAGATTACACTCGTAGTAGTGATCACCTGTGGATGATAAATTAACTTGTCCTACCCTAGTTTCCCAACTTACGTTAGGTACGTATGACATATTAAGCGAATGTTAAATGTATCTTTATTAAGTAATTTTCTGTAGTTAATGATGCTAATTCTACTTTACCATTGGTAGTGTCATTAGCTAGTTTAGTATATGCTGCGTCACCAACAAAACTTACATATGTATCAGGACTACTACCAGCTTTATACATAATCCTAGCATCGAATACAGGCCTATAATTCCCATTAGAGTCAGTAACATTATGGTTTATAATTAAATCATCTGGATCATTTTGTGTTACTCCCCCGCTAGAACCATCAGTTAAAGTCCAACCATCTGGTTTAACTGGAGTTAAAGAAAGCCTACCAGAGACAGTAGTAGCTGCATCTAATTCTATTTCAAATACTTGACCAGCAGCTGTCTCATCTTGTGTATATGGTACACCTGATAGATTTAAGTCCCAACTAGAATGACTTGTAGAACCTGTTATATGGGTTATAGTGAGATCTATAGTAGTATTACCAGCATAACTTGCTACTTCAGCATAAAATTTAGCTGTATTAGAATTGGCTACTGTTAGTACCTGACCTACTGTATAACTCATACCACTATCAGCAATGTTCATAGTAAACGTACTACCAACTGATTTAGCTGATAGATCTATAGTATCTGTACTTGTTGTAGTATATAATGCCCCGGTTAGTGTACTTATTTGAGACCAAGTAGTAGTACCAGAAGCCTTATAATGTACACTATTATCATCAGTATTTATATAGTAAGTATCATATGTTTGGCTAGTAGTATTTGTAGGAGCCCCAGACCCATAAGTCCATTGATCCCCGTCTATGCCATCACTACCATCAGCTCCTGCAGCTCCATCTTCAACTACAGTCTGCCAAGCAGCCCCATCATATACATATGATTTATTATCTGTAGTGTTGTAATAAGCATCATTCTCTGAAGGACTTAAAGGATGACTAGATGCATCTGCAAGCCAATTAAGTGATATACCTTGAGGCCCTGTATCTCCAGTATCACCTGTAGCTCCTTTGATATTACCTATAGTGGACCAAGACCCGGAAGATTTTTTATATAAATCGTATGTATCAGTATCTATATATAGATCCCCATCATTACCCCCTGTAGGAGCCCCAGAACCTGTGGTTATAGTAGCACCATCAGTACCGTCAGTACCATCAGCACCATTGTATACAGGAAAGGTATCTGTAGAACTATCAGAATAAGTAATAGTATATGTATCAGTAGTACCTGCACTACCATCGCCAGATGTCTTGCTAACATCTGTTATACTTACACCCTGAGCTCCTGTGTCGCCTTTAAGACCAGTGTCGCCTTTGTCACCCCTGTCACCTTCAGGCCCTTGTGGTCCTTCAGGACCTATGGGACCAGAAGTAGTACCAGTAGGGGAATAATAAACAATGTCCCACTCATAAGAGGAGACATAATTAGATTCATACTGTACAGCTTGATTTATATCATCTATATCTATGTTACTCGTAGGAACGCCATAATTATAATTAGGCTCTGTAGTACTAACTACTATAACACTCATTTATATAAGGATTTTTGCATAAATTCTGTAATGACAGTAATATGCGTTTGATTTCAGTTATTTGTCCTGCAGCTGCTGAATACTCCATAGACTTAAGGTAAGTGAACATAAATATAGCACGTTGTACGTAGCTATTACTGCATACATTACAGTTATGAACATCAGGTACTAACCTCAGTATATTATAAGTACACAACCTCACATTATAGTCTAACAGTGTATTATATGTTACTTTATCTTCATTAGTCGCATTGTATTCTACTTTGTATACACCGTCCATAAATTTATCACCAGACTGCCCTACATCACTAGGTTTAACATCTATATAATCACCTATACTCCAATCTCCACTGCTATCTACGTCGGTACTATCTGCTGAAAGATCCAAACTGTAAGCAGTATCATCCCAAGTTACTGACAGACTAGCCCCAGTTAAATTAGTATCAGCATCAGAAGCTTCTGTAATTCTAAAGGTCTCCCCGTTATCTATTTGTTCAAATGTTAATTTTAACGCCATTATTTTTTAGGTTTCTTAGTTAAATCCATAATAATATCTTCTATAGAGTTTATATCGTGTTTAAATGCTTGTTGTCTAACCTCTTCAGATTTTAAAGTTAGTTCATTTGAGATAAGATAAGAAATTTTCGCATCAAAGTCACATTCAAAACCCATGTGCTCTAAATTATTATTCTCCCTCCACTCTTTATCTACATATAAAAATGTCCAATCACATATACTCCTAGTATGAGTTGGATCACCGTATGCTCTTATAGAAGAATAATATGGAGAAACTATCTTAATTTTTCCATCCGGTTTTAATATCCTATATACTTCATTGAAAAATTTTATAAGACCATCCATTGGATACAAAAACTCTTCCTTATTTACCTTCTCCTTAAATTCTTCAAAACTATTAGACTCATTAACTATCTTTTGCAAATCTGTTGCTACATTAGTATGCGGTATATGTTCTATGTAGTGTCCACAATATATCTCTTCAGCACTATCCGATTCTATCGGCCAAGGAAACTTTTGCAAATTTACTACATAATCAGCAGAATCTGTATTACTTATATCTATACCTACAAACCCTTCCTTTTTATTATTACCACACGCAAGATCTAATTTTGGTTCGTTTATTAATTTCTCCATCCTATAATTTTTTAATATACTCTTATTGTAAATACTCAGTTATACTTTCTATAAATGCTTCATACCAACCCAATTTAGTATTGCAAGACCCACATAAAAGTCCTCGCACTTCTCCTGTGTTATGGTCATGATCTACATGTGGTTGTTTTTTCAATTCGTTAAAATCTTTATTACAAATTAAACATTTATTATTTTGAACATTTTTCATTTCCTCAAAAGCATCTATAGACAACCCATAATTTACTTTTAATGCATAAGTTCTCTGTTTTTCTTTATATTCTTTGCTATCTTTTTTATTCTCATAAGACTTCTTAGCATTTGCCTTAACTTTTTCAGGATTATTTTTAACCCATTCCCTCATATATTCTCTACGCTTCTTTCTTTGACTTTCAGTTTTAGCCCATTCTCTTTTTCTTTTTCTATAAGCCTCCACATCTTTAAGTCTATATCTATCATATTTTGTTAAGCCATTTTCATCCCTTTTTTCCACTCTAGTAAACCTCATCGTTCCTTTGATCATAATGACCTACTAATATAGAAGTGTCACAGGCAAACTTATACCCTTCTTTTGCAGCCTTCTTATAAAAGTAGAGATCTTGTGTATTAGATATATCTCTACCTTCTTCATCTTTACCCTGCAAAGTTTTAAACCAAGGTTTAGGTATATGTCTGAACATATCTAGTTTAAATAAGTTGAATCCCATACCAAGACCGTTAACTTGCTGTACTGTTCCTGGCTCTGGTTTAGCAGGCTTAAAGTCTTTTGGGTTTTTAGTATCCCCAAAGATCATAGGAAATCCCTTGTCACCTTTAGCCCAGTACAAACCACTGACAACATCATAATCATCCATAGATTCATATAACTTAATTAAACCATCAGAAGGTGGTAAATTATCCTCTTCTATAGTTAAAACATACTTAAACTTACTTAGATACTCATTATCTAATATATAGCCTATTAAAGTTTCATAAGCTTCATCCACTCTCATAGACTCTGCAAAAATAGGACCAGCTACTGTTTGATTGGTAGGTTTCATTAATTTCATCCAAGATTGGACTACCCTAGTAGGAAAAGTTCCCCTAGTAGGACAGATTATAATAGTTGAATTATCTTTATACATTTTAGACTTTTCAACTCGCTTTACTGCTTTATCTAAATCTTCATTATTCTTACCTACACTGTCGCCTATTACTATACGTGGTTCGTGTTCCATACATTAATATTTGATTATAAAGAGTAGGGGCACCTTTTACAGTACCCCACCCTAAAATTTTAAAAAACTATTACGCAGTATCTCTTTCAGCACAGTAGATATAATCTACATATACATCAGAATCTGCCTCTATGCCTGTTCTAGCACTATCGCTGGAAGCAATATGAATCTCTAGATCACCGCCTGAAACAACAAATACGCCGTCTGTATCAGCCAGACCTATTTGGCCTACGGCTGTCTCTGCTACGACGTTAGACATTATAACGTTACTAGTGCCTAAAGCTTGCCCCCCAACTTTAGCATTGACAGTACCGTTCTTCATATTAGACATGTTAGTCAATGCGCCTGCTGGATAGAGTCTTATACCAGATACAATAGCTCCCTTTGGAATACTTACACCTGCACTTGCACTAAGTGTAGAAGCAGTATTATCACTAGTATTATCTGGAAAAACCCAATTTCCAAAGGCTACTCGTCTTATATTAAATGGATTAGCCATAATTATTATCTCTTTTTATTATTAAACACTAACGTTATCAAAAGCCCTAGGTAGCGATGCCATCCAAGGATTCAACACATTCAACACTGCATCATGCCCAGATGAAGGAGCTGTATCAGTTTGTCCTGCACCGTCAGGAATGTAAATCTCAGTAGTAAGTGACATTTCTTCTTTAAAGTCCATTGCAGTAGAAACATAAGAATTATCATGTTCAATTACAATAGCGTCATACCACTTATCCATATTTACATTCAAATCAGGTTTATTAACAGGGAATTTCCACTGGTTAGTAATACCTTCATAACCTTGAGCGTATTTCTCTTTATCTCGTACTAATTTAGGATTACCTACTCCTGGATGTGGATTGCTATTAACAGTAACCTCTACATCGTCAAAATTATCTGAACTAAGGAATGCATAGAACTGCACCTGCCTATACTCATCAATAGCATCAGCACCGTCAGCAGATACATCTTTAGCTACAATAACCAGATCATCACCACTATTACTAGCAGTAACTAACGAAGGCTTATAATTATTGATTACTTTTACAAATGCATCAGTAAGATCCCCAGTTCCAGTACCATCAGCAGTTACCCTGTAGTCCTGTACAAATTGTCCAGGATGTTCAGATACACTACTAAATACGAGACGGATTACATACTCTTCACCATCGGTAACAGTAAAACCAGATGCATCATTAATATCTATAGTTACTTGCTTCTCTGTAGCAGAACTATCTGCATCCAATCCTTTGTAATTCTTAACGCCTTTACCTTCAATAGGATTAGACCAAATTATCTTACGTATGCCAGTTACTGCGCTACCACTAGGATCTGTATAATCATACGTCTCGCTAGATCCCATACCGATATAAATCACACCTGAATCAGATATTGTAGAACCTGAAGCAAGTAACTGTTTATTCTTATCAGCTACAAATACTTCACCTTCCTCAAGATTCCGACTAGCAGTAGGATCTATAACGAGATCGGTTGTACGAGCAATATCCGTACCAACTAGTACGTTGTTAACTCTTTTCATATTAAATTAATATTTTAATGTTATTCACTTTGTCTTGTTTCTATAGTATGAGTTTGATATCTTGGGTCTTGAGCATTCTCTAACATCATATTAGCGGCTTCTTTTATTATTTCATCAAGTACTACATCAGCTAAATCAGCTGTCTTCCTTACTTCACCACTGCCTGAAAAAGTAGTCTCAGTAGTGCCGAGAAATACATCTCCAGGATTATATGTAGTACCATCGTAAGTTATATCATTAACACTTACATCGTAGTATATACCTTCTTCAATATCGCCGCTGTCAACTGTATCTATAGAAATATACTGGGGTATTTTTAAATACTTTATATAGTAATAGGCCACCCCATAATTGCCATCTGTTGTAAGCATTACATCACTCTCCTCAAATAATCTCAAGGGGTGTGCACGCTTCCTGTAGAAATTATGTTCACTATAGGGATTCTCTGCCTGAAAAGCGTATGTAGCAGCAGTAGCTTCAGTTATACCTTGGCGCTTCCTAACACACTCATAAACTTCAGTATTAGCTGCAGTACTTTCACTGTAACTAGTAGAAGCAGCTTCAAAATAATCACCATTAGAATAAGCGGTACCATCATGTGTTACAGTATCTCCACTACCACTGACTTGTACTACTTTATACCAAGTACCAGTTACCAAACTAGTATTACCTACATCTGTAGGAGAATCTATTAAATAAACTATATCTACTTCTTCGCTAATACCGATCCAGTAGGAAGATGGAAGAGAAGCTTTATATACAGAGTTTCTATCGTAGCTATCCGAACTTCTTTCTACAGTTATTTGGGTAGCCCTTACTAGAGATCTAAGATCATCTATACGTTTTTGGCTCTGCTCAAAAGCTTCCCCCTTAACACCCGAACCACTAAACTTTCTTTTTACCTTTTCTCTTATAGCAGAGTTAATCCAATAGTCATATTCCTCAGGTTTAAACCCAACAGAATCTAAAGAATCAGTTTTATCAATCTCAAACTTGACACCCATGTGCAAGTCCAAAACTGTATATTTCCTATTTCCTAACATTATTCTTTACTGTCAATTTCGTTGACTATAATTTGTTTAATTTCTTGATTTTGCTTGTCGTCTAAGAAAGCTATTGCATCTTCTAAATCCCTACCTATAGTTTCAGTACCATACATGTAGTTATTTCTATTCTTCCTTATAACATTCTTAGCTATAGCTTCCTCAATTAGGAATTGAGTTTCTTTATTCTTGTTGTTGACCCAAGTATCTAAGAACTTCTGTGGATCATTTTCAACAAATTCAAATAATTTATTTTCAGCTTGTTCGCTGCTTGTACTATCAGCTTTTATACCGTAAAGCCTTAATGCTTTCCTAATTTCAGTAGAAGACATCTTATCAAATTCTTTAAAAGCTCTACGTTTAAGTCTTGCTGTAGTATTTTCCTTTTTAGCCTCTTCATCTCTATCTATAAGTACATAATCTGCTGTAGCTTTACTCTGAGAAAGACCATCTTTAACTCTCCTATGATTCTTAAGAAATAAATATTTCAGTTCATCCATAGGACTATTTAAGTTCAATATGATAGGATCAGCCCCTACCCTTATAAAAAATGTATCCCAAAACTCAGAGTCTGGATGTAAGTCTTTCCTTACTTCTTTACTTAGTCTTTTTTCAGCTTCTTTACTCAGACCAGTATATCTTGAACCATCCCTTTTCAAGTACGGAGCAAGATCTTCATGGCAGTTTTTGTACCTTATAATATTAGCCCAAGGCTTTGCTTGTAGCGGTTCTAGTGTAATAGTTCTTTCCATCTGTATTAATTTTTTTGTATTAAAAGACTTAAAGGGTAGAGCTAAACCCTACCCTAAGCCTATTAGATTTTATTATTCTGCATCAAGTATTAACTCACCAGAGCTTGTAGGATCTTTCAACATAAGACCTTGTTCTGCTAAAAAGTTAACCGTATAACCATCTTTGCCATTAGCTCTAAAAGTACTAATAGATTTGGCATGGCCAGAACCAGGTGCAACTGCACCAGATACGTGCCACATAACCATCTCTCTATCTTTCCTTACTACCTTAACGAGATTAGGTTCGCCATCCCTAGAACCAATATCGAGGAATGTCATCCTATAAGACTCAAGAGGCTTACCTGAGACAGGATGAAGTTTACGATTATAAGTTGTATTATCATATAAAGGCATATGCTTAAGTGTGAGCACAATACCATTAAGCATCTTATAAGTGGTAAATTGCCCACCAAGTGTAAGATTCTGACCCGAACCAGTTACAAATTTGGTATCTACCAGAGTATAGCTAGATGCTTTCTCTTTGAGCACCCTATCAAACTCTTTCATACCCATTTCACCAGTCAAGGCTACAAACCTACGCTCGTTTGTACCTAGTATATTATACGACAGATCAAACAAGAAATCTTCTAGTAAATCTGCTGTAAGTGTAGTATAATACCTTCTATTTGCGGGAGAAATTTGTTGCAATAGCCCTGCGCCTGTAAATACAGGACGACCACTGGTACCTTTCAACGAAGTAGTACCATTTTTATCTTGATTAGATTCAGAATAGACCATCCAACGGTCAATAGTTTCATACCACTGACGAAGAGCTACCCACTCCTGATAATCTGACCACAGATAAGAAGTCTTATTAGACTGTGGATCTTTCATTGCAATTACCATAACAGAACTATAGGCACTTCCGGTAATATCGTAACGGAGCCTAAGAGTATTAAGGTGATTGCGCAGTTTAAAGGGAGTTTGATAATTAACGATATCAGCCTCGTCACTTCCCTCTTCATAAGCTGATCCTTCTCTACTAACTTTACGTCCAGCAGTAAGCATCGTTGGGTCAATGTAGTCATTAGACTGACCTACTACCTGTACAGTATATACCCAGTCAGTACCATCTTGGTAAGGCTCGCCCATTACACGAGCTTTAAATTGCCTATCATCAAAAGCCAAAATAGCTCCAGGTCCAAACCACTTCTCGGCTAACCAGAGTTTTACAGGAGTACCATCAATACCTGGTGTATCTGAAGAACTAATAGAACTACCTTGATACTTAGCATCTTTAATAGTAATAGCTCTATCTTGTTCAATAGCCACCGGCCATTCGTACTCTCTGTTTTGGATTGTGATAGTCTTACCCATACCACTGGTTAAAAAGTCAATGGTATTAGTTTCGTACCTTCCAAATATATAAGACAGGACGTTAGATACTTGGTGAGGTTCAGTCATCAATGCATTTGACAACATATTTTCATCTGTCAACCCTGAGAAAAATTTAGTCTTGTAAAGTTGTAGATCATTTAAAACAGTAACGTCCATTTCAATTTATTATTTAATTTATACTTTATTTCTTAACCTTCGGACAAGATTTTAGATAACCTTCTTACCGTATCTAAGGATGAATTTTTGCCTCCAGAAACTCCTGAATTACCTGAGGATTGTCCTTTAGATCTTTTATTCTTACCTTTGCTTAACTTATTCTTAAGATTCTTAGTAGCATCGGTATTTGCTTTTCTTTGCAAATATTTAACTATATCATCCCCTTGCATTGTAAAGAAAGCAGATTCTATCAAACTGTTATAAGACTTAGAATAATCTCTTTGATAGCCTGTCATTCCTTCCTTGTCCACCTCAAATAGGTAAGATTTCAAATCTTCCTTTTGTTTCTTTGTTAGAGGAATGCCTTTGACAGTATTCATACTATCTATAGTCCCCTTTACGTCCTCTATTACTTTTTGTTGCTGCTGTTCTTGCTCCTTACGTCGATTTTCCTGCTCTTTTAATAGCTTGTCCGTTTCCTTCTCGTCATACTTTTTCAATAACTCCTGAGACTCTGTAGCCTCCTCAGAAAGTACACCAGTATCTTCGTATCTTTCTATCTTATTATTTATACTATCTTCAGATAAACCTAACCTGCTTAATTGCTCCCGTATTACTTTCTTTTGAGTTTCAGTATCCCCTTCCAAGTCCACTTCACTAAGATTAGTATCTTTACTATATGCATCTAAATAGTCTTCTAACTTACCACCGTTAGCCACATAATCATTCATCTTCTGTACATCTTCATTAGCAAAATTAGGCTGTGAACTCTGGTCTACTAGGTTATTCATAAAATCTACAAGACCTGATATAGACTTAGGCTTATCTTTATCTTCATAATCCCAACCAAGCTCTTGAGCAAATAGGTCAAAGAAAGAATCTACTATTTCTTCTTCATCTGACTCACTATCCTCTGGAGAGCCATCGCCCTCTTCAGATTCTTCAGATGATTCTTCCTCTGAAGTTTCTTCTGCGGACTGTTCCTCCTCAGATTCCTCAGCCTCCTCTTCTCCCTTTTGGCTTGAAGCCTCTGAGCTTTCTTCAGTTGTTTCTTCCTGTTCCTCTTCTGACGGTTCACCTGTTTCATTTTCATCCTCATTTTCTACATTATATTCCTCAGGTTGAGGCGGAGCCACCCCGCCTGTAGGTTCAGTTATAGTGGTAGTGGGGGAAGAAATTGAGCTTCCAGTATCGCCTAGTCCGAATACCTGCTTAAAGCCGTCCAGGAAGTCGCCTTTATCCCCATAATCCTTATAATTCAAATTACTTGTATCCTGTAACTCTTCCATCTCTAAAATATTTAACTATTATTACTTTGATTATTCTTCATTTGCTTAGCTTTCAGCTCTAGCTCCTTTCCCTTAAGTTCTTCTTGTACTCTATTCTGCCTTTTCTCCTCTTCTAGCTTCTCTTGTTTCATCCTAGCTTCTTGAGCTTTCAATTCTGACTGTTGCATATCTAATTCAGACTTATAACCAGAATCAGATTGTTTATCCTCAGATCCAATAAGAGCTACTTCAATATCGGTTCTAGCCTTCCTTATAGAATCTTCTTCTTTAATCCTATCCTCGTTATACTTTTGCTTAAGTTCCATCTGAATCTTCCTAAGTTCAGCTTGTTGCTCATTCCCCTGACTTTGTTCACTAGCCTTTTGTCTAGCAGAATCTATATCCTTCAATTTATTATTAATCTCTGGTATGCTGTTAGACTTAAGCATCTCTGCAACTTCAGATAGACTAGCTCCTTGGCTAAGTGCGGACTCCGCAAGATTGTGCATAACTTGTACTTTCCTATGCTCCTCAGTAGAATTACTTACAAATACATCAAAGTCAGCGTATTGGAAATCTTCAGTAATATTAATAAATGATCTTTTCATATCATCCATAATAAACTGCAGTTTCTTCTTATCACTATCAGCCCAAGCTACCTTAGCAGTATTAAGTACAGCAGTATATAACCTTCGTTTTATATCGTTATGTCTCCAGAACAAAGGTTCTGTAATATGTGAAGATTGAACCACAGATCTTTCAACATTGCCTACTAACTCTCGTTGAGATATAGAACCCTGTCTTTGTTTAGATATACCTGATAACTCACTTACCATCTGTTCAATCTTATCTAGTAACTGTATATACTCGCTTATTACTTTTGACATAGTTAAATCTACGCTAGACATTTGATTAAAAGCAGCAGCTTGGCCGCCTTCTCTGCCTGGTATATCCCACCCCTCTTCATAGGGATTTATAAAGTTTACACCAAAAGAACTAAGGTAGTGAAGCCAACTTTGTATATCTAAGCCCTGACTTTTAGGTATTTGAGTTATATCCATATTCAGTATTCTACCCTTATTCTGAGCCATAGCTAATTCAAGTCTATACCAAATAATAATATACATGTACTGTAGGGGCTTCATAATATCAACTAATGAAGTTGACTCTGAGTTATCATCACTATATACGGAACCGATATAAGGTAGCTTGTTGGAACTAGGTTCATCTATTGAAAATTCTTGGTTAGGTATAGGTTCAATACCAACATAGATATCATTGCCTATTTTATATCCTTCCCATACTTCAGTAACCCATTCCCACTTTATTTCAGCACCTTTCTGTTTCTCTTCTTCACTAACCTTATAGGTTTCATCTACTGTCTCTTCAATCTCTTCACCAGTCTCATCATCTATATAAGTCAGGAACCCTATTTTCTTAAACGACTTCCATACTACATGATAAACATCTATATTATTAATACCAGAGTCCCCTAAATCTTTAGGATTATCAGCTAAATTAGTTCTATAAACAACTTTATTATAGTTAACATCACTAGCTTTACCTGTAGCAGGTTGTCCACCAGACAGCTCTATAAGCCTGTCTAAATAATCACTTTCTTTAAGCAAATCATAAAACCTATCATATATAGCTGCTGGAGACATTGACATATGCCTTATAGCATAATCACCATCTTCTATTCTATATATATCAGGGCTTTTATCATAATAAAACCCTACAGGATTAACACGTTCAGCTATAGGCTCCCCGTTTATTATACCGTTATAATAAATCTCTATACCAGCTATAATACCATCCTTGAGACCCTTTAAAGTTTCATCAGTTAAATTCAATTTGGACTTTAAATATTGAAGAGTACCATAAGCAGTCATTTCAGCTATATCGCTAAAATCTTGTTCTATATAATCTTGAATATTATCAGGGGTTATAGATTCTACAGAATCTTCCCCTCCACCAGACTGTAACTTTCCAATTACTGATTGAAATAACATTTCCTTAGCAGCTTCCTCTGCTGCAGAACTACTATCTCTATTAGTCTGAATAACTTTAAATGTATCAGGTCTCTTAGAAGCTTCACCTATAAGTAAGTCAACTTTAGGCTTAACTATATTATAATTTTGGGGAGAAGCTGGAAATCCTTCCTCAGTCTTATAAGGATCGATAACGTATTCTATATCTTTTTCGTGGAATTTACTATTATACAAATCGTACTTTATCTTCAATTCCATATCATCTGAGCCATCTATAGCAGCTACCCCTACCCAATAATCTAAATTGGATTCTTTCCACTCTTTATCCTTTTGACTAAGTGGTAATTTTTGTATAGGTAGTACTGACCCACTGTTGTTATGTGTAGCCATATTTTTATCTTAACCGGTTAAAATTATATTTTCTATCTTCAGTGAAAAACCTAGTTTGAAAGAACTTATCAATAGTTTTCTCACTCCTTTTCTTATCCTTAACATGTACATTATGTAATTCTTTTTTATACAACATTACCATCATTAATGAAATTACTCGGTCAAAGTTGCCCTTATCGTTATAAGATATTAACTCATCTAACAATGGTAATGAGAATATTTTCTCCAAATTCTTATGGCCTGGTGAATATTCTTCATTAAGCCAATCTCGTATTTCTCGTTCAGCCCAATCTTTTATACCTTTAGTCATATGAATACCCTTCTTACGTTGTACCTTAGATACTTGCACAATGTCATGTATAATATCAGGCTGATTAGCTAACATATAATCAACACCCTTATTAGCAAAATAAGCGTACATACCTTTACGCTCATTCTCGTATAAAGCCCTTGCATTATAGTATTTAAGTAGCCTGTAGACATTTTCATAATACTCATTAGCCGTATCTGGTCTACCTGTATATTCAGCTACTATTATATCATAGTACTGTTCAAATGACTGAAATCTTTTATATATAATAGTGCTCCCTAAAGAAGAAGTACCAGAATCATCATGGTCATAAGGGTCAATACCAGCTATATATAGACCATACGGAGGATCTTCAACAGGATGCTCCCATATAACTATAGCCCCTTCTTTGCTATCATTTTTATCTAAAGGAAACTTCTCTATATCTTTAGCTCCAGATAGCTGGTTCCACCTTAGTCTACCAGCCCCATCATACTCAAGACTACCCACCTGTTTATAGTTTTTCAGCTTCTTATCCCCCATTATCCTAGCTTTCTGTGCCTGTAGTTCTTTCTTAGGGAATATATTACCAGTCAACTGTAAGGTAGCTTCTCTAGGCGTATTTGGGTGTTCCGCAATATACCTATCTACAGAATTCTTATCACCAGAATGCTCTTCTACCTCCTTACGTTGCCTATTAGATTCTTCTATAGCTTCATCTATTGAGGAATTACCATCCTCATTCATAAAGCCTTGCATATTCATATAGTTAGGTACAAAAAAGCCACATGCTGTTTCATAAGCACCATCATCCCATACATTCCTTATAGGTAGAACATTATAAGCCCTAGGTTTATAAAACAACTCTTTTAAGCTAGAATAGTCTGCCTCTTCTGTATTATGCGTAATTACACCATTACCTAAATAAGTATTAGTATTTGAAGCTGTTAAATTATAAACAGGATTAATACCAGTATGTTTAATAGATATAACTTTCTCATGCCTTAGTCCATTATATTTTCTTTGGGGTTTTTTGTCTTTATTATAATCCCAAATATTATTTAATTTTTCTTGCTTATTTTTTATAAGTAAATTAAAATTTTCAACAAACAAAGTTAAACTTCTACAATCACTGATATTAAATTCATGCCAAGCATTGACATCTTTTGGATTATTATCTCTAGGTTGCCTGGTTCTTAATTTACCATGTATGCCAAATTTTTGTAATATTAGTTGTAACTCTTTTAATATCTCTAAATTATTTTGGCTCAAACTTATTTCAGATAAATATTTACCTTTTCTTTTATTATTTACTCTAAAACTTATATACCCATCAGCATCATACAATCCAGCAACAAACTCTGAAATAGATTTTTTATTCCATTTATGTACATCTTTTGGCAATCTTTTATCAGATTTAGTTTGTCCAAATATACCATGATATCTAAGAGTATCATTAAAGTTTAATATACCAGCTTCTTTATATATTCTCTTATCTTTATTTTCCCTCTCTAAATATACAGCATTGGAATAATTATCATCTATATAATCCCAAAGCTCTTTGTCACAATTAGCAAATTTAGGAGTACTATTACCATAAGTACCATCCCCTACTAGCATGCCTAATAGTCTAGCGTCTTCTACCTCTTTATCGCCAAATATTGGTAATTTGTCTATAACTGATATTAAATCACCTTCAGCTATATTACCAGCTTCTTTCCAGTCATGTCCTATTATTCTTCTATTCTGCCTTTTGTGATATTTATTCCATCCTTTATCTTTAAATATTGGAGAATAAATAGGATGATCCGTACTGCACTCTATTGTTCTACCAGAATCAGTAGTTAATTTAATAGTTTCTTTTTCAGTATATGGTTGTTGATAAGCTATATCTTCTTTACTATAATTACCAGACATTTCATCAAAACCAATTATACCTTCATTTTTAACTAAATCTTCTATATTTATTAATTCACCTTTATTATTAAATACTTTGTTCCCAGCTGTTAAACAACCTCCCGTACCAAAAGAAATCATTGTACCAAAAGCCACACCATCCTGTTCTACCGAAGGTTGAGCTATCTGCCACGATTGAAGCAAATTTGGAAATTTACCTGATTCTTCCCAGACAATTAGTTTAGCTGCTTTACCTCTAGCTTTTTGAGGATCATTCTTTAGAGTAACACCTATAATTTCAGATTTATATCCCTTCTCTATTTTACTGCCTCCCTTAGTAGTATAGAAAGAAGCCCTTCTATGCATATTGGTGTCTATTGCTTGTCTCTTCTTAGTCCAAGCTGTATTATCATCTATCCAACTCATCATATCCCAAGCCTTGGACAGTACACCATCTTTCGTTAAAAATTCCTTTTCTGAGGCTATAGCATAAGATATCGATTCGGGTATAAGGAAGAAATTTCTATTCAACATTGCAGCAACTTTATACGAATAACCTGACCTACGCTTTTTAAGCACAGCCATATGACTACCCCTATTTTCTGCTTCTTCTACTGCGTCAAAATACTCCTTATCATAGTCCCAGAAATTTGGAAATCCCCTGTCCCTAGTAGGTATAACCTTAGTACCACCACTACCATCAGGAACTTCTTTCTCAACTACTTTCATTATGGGGCAATAATTTAAATAAAAATAGTGATAGCCTGTAATACTATCACCATCTTCAGCAGTAAAGCCATCGGTACTACGTTTCATTTCTCTGTCCCAATAACGCTTATATTCTGTAGTACCTGGGGGAGCTGCAGTATACATGCTGTTTTCTTCAAAATACTTAGCAGCTGGCCTAAATTTATCAGTATTTTTAAATTTTCTAACCCTTACTTCGTATGTATCTTCCATTATTCTGATGATTGTTTATCAGGTATCTCGTATATACCAATTTCACTTCCACCCCTAGCTTCACTTAATTCCATCTGTTCTTTCTCTACTTGCTTCTCTAACTGTGTCAAAGACTTAACTATATTGCCTACTTCTTTAAGATTAAATGCATAGTCCCTAGCTGAATACTTAGGTTTACCATAATTGTCTATAGCTTCAAAATCTACCCTATCAAAATAATTAGCTAGCTTCTGCGCACCGTTTTTAGCAGATTGCAGCAGTCTAGAGTTAGTAGTTTTCTGCATCTCATTATACTTCTCTATAGCCTCTTGCACTAAGTTATTAGGCTCCCAATCGGGACTACCAAATAGATCTTCCCTTATCTTTTTATCTTTATCAAAATCAGAGTAAGCATTGTATGGATTCTTCCTAGACATATTACAAAGAAATGTAACATAAGCAATCTCATTGTATGCTTTACTCTTACCTTTAGATTTGTCCCTATCCCATATCTTTTTAAAAGGTGGTATATAAAGATTTGTGGGATTGAGTACTAACCTATCATTCTCTATATCAAATAATTCCATAGGACGTTATATTATCTGTAAAACGTATTAATAAGCATTCAAGTTACGTACACAGTTATGTTTGTTACATAACCCTTATCTTCTTAATACTTTTTTAGCTAATGTTTTAGAATAATACTTATTTTTATTCATCTTCTCCTTCTGTATAAAAGCCCCTAAGTATGTGATCCTAACAGGATAATTGTCAGTCTGATGTTCCATTACATCACGCAAAAACTTAAAGGGATGCTTGGTAACAGCCTCTATTACTCTAACATCCCTATTGTATTTTTTAGCTAATTCCTTCCTAACTCTCTTCTCCTTCATCTAATAACATTTCTTTTCCGTATTTACCATTAAGATCTTTATTCATCTTATATCCATCTGAAAGAAATATACCATCTGGCTGTCCACCCATACTATCTCCATGAGAGTACTCTATTACACTGTTACAATCTTTACATTTAAAATAATAATTCCACCAACCTTTATTAGTAAGTAGCACTACCCTACGGGATTCACATACAGGACACTTTTTACCGTTATAATCGTTATCCCATGCCTTGCTAAAACTATTCATTAACTCTTTTTTCATACCAAAGACTCTTTTTGTTCCAAACTGTCAAATATATGTAAATGACTTGGTAAATTTTCAGCAGTATGAGTAGATTCATTTTCTGTTACAAGCCTATAAGCATGTTCAAATACTTCTTTAGGAGACCAACTCCTATATCCATCCCCATAAACCACCATATAACCTTCCATATCCGTATCAGCCCTTGTCTCAAAACCTTCTGCTTCTTGGAATTGGTTGAAACTCAATGGCTCTGCTAATACTATTTTTGTACCTATATATGCTTTCATAATCAAAAGTTTAGTAGTTCTACCCCTAAGTAAATATCTTACCTAGCGCCCAATCTAATTCTCTGGGGGTCTCTATAACGCTAAAATGCCTTAATGCTTTACCTTTCCTAATTGTAATAGTATCATTAAATGTATTCCACTTTAAGCTGTGTTCGTCCCTTAAGAACCTCCTAGCGGAACCTTGCTTTGTTACAAATACAAATCCCCTATCTTCTATATCTTTTAATTCTAATTTGTCCATACCGAATACATCTCTTACCCATGATATGAACCTTGCTTTAATTTTTTTAAACATTCCCTTAAATTTTAATTAATTTTATTCCCTTATTGCATATCTAAAATAAATACTGTCTCGCTTATATTACCAGATACATCTGGTATAAATAGGCTGTTAATATAATAACCATTATTATCTTCCCTTAATACACCTTTAAACTTAAGCTTGGAGAGGTATTTGCTTAAGTTAGATTTCTTAAGGTTCATTTCACTCATTATATAGCGCCTATTCTCAGTACTGAGTATATCCTCTTCATCATTGCTACGATTGTTCTCCAGTGCTAGTAATAAAGAAAGTACCTCAGCTTCTTTACCTGTTAACTGTAACAAGCCGTTAAGTATCTTAACGTATTCACTATACAACTTGTCTTTTGATATAACCTTTTTAAATGCTTTCATTGACTAACATTTCACGTATTGTTTTTACTCGCTCATTAAGGTTTGTAAGAAAGGCCACATATTCTTTATATAATTCATCCATAAAAATAGTCTCTGGGTAACCCATTATATTCTTAGAGTATTCATCTATTTGATCATCTAAAGACTCCATTACCCTAACTAGTTCTTCATGCATCTTAAGCCTATCTGTTGCCTTAGGCTCTTTACCTCTCCTTTTCATAGCCTATTTATTAGTAATTAATCTCCTTATCTCTTCAATCTTTTTACGCCTTATATTCTTGAATTCATCTGCTATATGATGTGCATCTTCCTTTTCAGCTTTCCTTATATTCTTCCTTAGATCGCTGAGTTCCCTGAGTCTCTCCTTGACCCTCTCTTCATTTGAACCCATTTAAATATTTATTAACTATTCAACTAAGTATTTGTCATTCTTATCTTCAGATTCTACAGCATCATAGTCCCAAGTACCATCATTGTATACTTTAAGATCTGAAGACTTCCTATGTCTGTATATAAGCTCCTTTTGCTCAAAAGGTTTAATAACTGAGAAGCTAATATTAAACCTACGCTTACGTTTATCCCCTACTGATTTAGTGGGTTTATTAGCTTTAAAGTCTTCAGCTATAAGAGCTCTAACATAGTCCCTCTCCTCTTTAGACTCTGGAGTACGTGTATAGTAGTCTTTAGAATCTACATTATCAACATTCACACCTGCAGTACCCCATGTACCATCTGTCCTTAATACGTTTATTTGCCTATTTAACATAATTACCTTTTTATTTATTCTGTTACAAATTTAGCAAATTTCTTTGCTGTCCTGACTATCTCTGTGTCAGTTACTTCTTTATCGCCTTTAAGAAAGAATAAAGCCTCCCTAAGGCATTCTAGCCTAAACTGTTCAACTGCTTTCTGTTGTTCATCCATAATTAATAATTTAGTACTGATACGTATATTTAGTTAAAAGGTTATATAATACTGATAATAAAAAAACCCCAGCCTTACTGGGGTTAGACTGGAGTTAATAACCATAGTCCATACATAAGCAAACTGATTAAGTTAGTAACTACTCAACTTTAACTTGCTTACCTAGGTCTTCCAATTCAATCTTTGATATACTTATACTTAGGATACCATTTTCATATTTAGCTCTTACATTGTCAAGGTCTAGATTCCTAGGTAAAGCATACCATTCATTAAATAATACCTTACGTGCCATAGCTTCACTTTCATGACTAGCCTTAACATGCAACTAACCTAACTCGGTAATAACTTTAATATCTGATTTGTCAACGCCAGGGAGTACAACATCAACTACAAAATTACCTTTATCATCTTCACGCTTATAAATCTTTTCTATCAACATATTTACTATCTCCCCTTTTTAGTTTTACTCTTTGATTTACGCCCAGTTTTATATGATTGCCCATAGGCATTACTCTGGGGGCCTTTTATTATCTAACCTATAAATTAATTCTTCAGGGCTTGATATACTGCCTTTAAACTTATAAAATACTTCATCATCTTCAGTACCAGTCTCTTCATCAACTATTTCAGCTGCTTTTATGTTACGCCTAAACATAACATCAACTCCTGACTTATTTTCTGTACCTAAGTTAAACCTAGCTACATCAGTCCTATTATGGAGAATATCCCTAAATTCATCTTTTAAACTCATAAGCTAAATAAGCTATTTTATTAATTTTTAGATATACCTATCCCCTATAATCGTAAAATTTGCCCTAAGTTTTCGCTAAACCAGTTCGTCACCTCTTGTTGGCTACACCCACCCCTATTTTTTCCATTCTATATAGACCTGTTGGGTCATAGGGTGCTTAGCTTATACTTAGGGTGTTTTTGGCACTATCGGGGACAATATACTTACTAACCCAACTTCTGACCCCCTAACTACCTCTCGGCCCTCGGGGGCGATCTACCTCTCGGTAGGTGCCTATTAGTTAGACTACCTGCCTAACCAATTACGGTACTTATACTTATATTGGGTTGAAAAGGTTTCATTTTCACCCTCAAAATTTAACCTGGTTTGCCCAGATTGTTCTTGGTTAAGGTTATGTACACTTTCATCATATTTATACAAAGACCTCACATGTTCGCCTAATTCCTGATCATTAGGCATATTCCTAACAGCACTACTTACTTGCTTGTTCCTTGCTATCGCTCTCCTTATATATTCTCCCGTAGATGTCATTATCATTCTCTTTAGTTATATTCCACATACCTAATATATCATATATATTTAACAAAACTGAGTCCCTATATAAGTCAAATTGAAATACACTAGGCCTCTCATGATAAACTATTACATCCCCTTCTTCAAGGTCAAATTTATCCTTATTACTATTAGATATGGATAGAACTACACCACGCCTAACATTAGCTTTAACTTCTTTCGTAATAGTTTCAGTTTCAGTCTTAGGGCCCTTCTCAATTTCCTTTAGAGACTTCTTCTTACTAACCCTATCATCCTCCTTAAATACTATCTCTTCTCGTTTCAAATGTATAGGTTCCATCGGCTTTACTAACACCTTGTCGTCTAAAGGGGTAAATGGTATCTCTAGACGTTGTATCGCTTGTTTGTCTTGTTCTTTCAATTCTGTTGATGTTTTCACTGCTTCCGCCATAATAATTATTTATAAGTTTAGTGATTACTACCACTGTTATTAATATCATTGTGAACTTTAATAAAGCTTCAAATATTGTATCTTCTGCCTTATTTTTCATACCCTATTATACTCAAATTATAACAAATAGTTTCAAAAAATTTTTTATATTATATATAGTCAAGTGAAGGTATCACTACTCTGTGTATACACCCCTCCCGCATAATATATAGCTGAGTACGGGTTCCACCTTGTATCAACCTCCCCTATGCAGTTTTGAGGGGAAAAGGGGGGCACCTTTAACTTTTATTCCCCAAAGCCAAGGTAAGTTAATAAGTCTAAATATTACCTTAGGAGGCTTTGTAAAACGGCAACAAAGAATAACTCCTTAACCCGCCGTGTTTATTTTATGATTCTCAAATCACTATCAGGCTTTAAAAAAGTCTGGGAGTGGTTCTTTTGCTGAAGTATCTCATAGCACTGATAGTGTTACTATGAGAAATGGTACTTATCTTCAGCTTTTCTTACACTCCCTTCATGACAGTAAGTAAAATAAGGTACCCTTGCCAATATTCTCATAGGACTGATAGTAAGTTATAAACCTTTAAAATAATCAACAGTTATGGAAAAAAAAGTCTATGAAATTGCTGGTGTCAACCGGCACAGCAAGACCACAGTACGTGGTGAAGAGATAGAATATGTCTCACTTGCCCTGCAAGAAAAAGGTCGTAACATATTCAAAAGCTCTAACACTGACCCATTTGTCAACATCTTTGGTAGCAATGCCAACGACAAACGCAAGATCGAACTTGTCAAAGCTTGCAAAGATGACAACGATAAGTACGATCCAGCTAAGCTTAAAGCGCTAGGTGATGTCGAAGGTTATTTTGCTACCCTCAGTGTGTCACCGTACTACGTCAAAGATCGGGAAGGTAACTATATGAAGTACCCCGATGGGCACCCTGACAAAGGGAAGCCTATGATCTCTACTCGTATCAGCGTGTTTGTTTGGGCTGGTGACGAGTCATCTCTGGAGGAGATCAAGACCATGAACATGGGTAATCGTGAGTTAGTGCCAACAACTGAACTTGACCCTAACCGATACGCATCTGCTAGTGCCAAACTGGTACTGCGTAAGGCTCAGGCTGAAGAAACAGCAAGAGGTAAGCCAGTTGATGACGAGTCCATTGGTGAGTCAGAGACTGAAGATCAGCAACAGCAAGGTCAAAAGATCTAAAGTACTAGGGGTTACAGTGTGTAGCCCCTTTTTTCACTAAGCTAAATCATGGTATTCCTACAAAATAAGTACCAATAACTAAATTAATTAATCATGGAATTAGAAACAGCTGTTATAATTATGACATTATTTGCCATGCTTATAATAGTAATTATAAAAGGCAATAAGGATAAATAGTAAGTACTGATAACTAAATTGAGTACTATCAGATCTGAAAGTTTAGTCCAAATTTGGACTGTCTGAAGTATGTTGGCATATCCCCAAATAAAGCCATATAAGCTGTTTATAGTCTAAATAGACCTGTAGTACCTAAACTACCCTATGAAGGCTTTAAATCGCTTAAAAAGGGCATTTATGGGCAAATGAGGGAGAGTGTTATAGGTCGTCTAAACTCACGCCTCAATCAGCCCTAATTTCACATAATCAATAACCCAACCTATATAATACTAATAGCTATAAACCACAAAAATATACAACTATGAATAAAATTGAATTAATTGGAAGAGGTACAATAATTAACATTGATGATATTAATTATTGTATTGAATCTCACAGCCATAATGACCCTGAATTAACAAGCTCAGTCTATCCCAGTAGGTACCTTTGCGTATTTGTCATTAAAGATGGGATAAAGTTTAGGATAGGATATATTAACTACAACGAACTAACCTGGTTTGATACACAAGCAAGGGAACAACTTATAGAGCATCCTAGTGATATAAAACAAGTTACTGTTATTAATGTCTTAAATTCGGTAGAGTTTAGTGTAAAAAGACTCCACACACCTTTACATGAATTTGATAGGCTGGATGAAGAGAACAGGGAAATGGTATTTGAAAGATTAGTTGACACTGAACTTTAAACCACAAAACTATGAAAATAATAAAAATAGTATTTAGGGTATTGTTAGTACCTATAATAATAGCAGCTGAATTAGCAATCACAGCTGTATGTGGGTGGGGTATAGGGAAACTAATCCTATACTTTACACATGTAGATGAAATAGATTTGTTAGCATGCGACAGTTCAGTCCTTGAAACTATGTACTTAGGGGTAATCATTATAGTAGCATTTGTAACAGTATGTTTACTATTATATATAATATACTTATTAATTAAAGAATTTATTATATAATCAAATCAATAGTATGACTAGAGAGCAAATAACATTAGTAATAAAGAAACGTGAGGATTTATTAGAACAAAATCCTAATTTAAGGAAGGGTCAAGCATTCTACCTAATGTTAAGTACATACTTCTATCACAAAGCAATGGAAATTACAGCTACAAAATTTGACCCATTCTATGAAGATAAGAAGATTCCCAAGTGTATTAACTATCTTTTAAATCATTAAATACTATTAACTACAAAACTATAAGATTATGAAGATTTACAGATTTAAAACTAAGGAAGAACTCATGAAAGAGTTTGGTTCTAATTTTAGAACTAAAGCACGTTTTAACAGTGAAGGTGAGATGGATTACCTATTCGGTACACCAGTGACAAAAGACTTCTATGAAGAAGTTGCAAACCAAGGTATTGCTATGATAGACAATGTAAATCCACATGCTTATCCCACCTTGTGGTCTGTCAACAATAAAATGTTAACCTGGAACTATAAACCTAAAAGGGGGGAAATAGTTGTAATTACACATTACCACAGTGGTAATATTGAAGGTACAGTTACTAAAATATTGGAAGCAAAATGGTACAGTGATTTAATATTATGTGAAGCCTTTACTGGTGATCCAATTAGAAATTTAAGACACCTAAACAAGCCTGCTTGGTTTGAAGCAGAGTATAGACCTGCTACTGAAGAAGAGAAAGAATTCTACAGACTTGCTAAGAAAAAGGGGCGAGTTGCCATAGTAGGGCAAAGTAGTGGAAAACCACACATCTGTTAAACTAAACCACAAAGCTACAAAGTTATAAATAAGTTAAATTAAACCACAAAATAAAGTGATTGAAAAAGGATTAGAAAGACTTAATAATCGTAAAGCCAAGCTTCTCAGGGATAGGGAAGCAATCAGTACAGGTAGAATAGTATTTAGGAATAATAGGTTGTTAAACAACAAAAACTACAACCCATTGTTTGCAGAAGAATACAGATTCTCCCTCATCAGCTACATTGACAAGAAAGTAGTGGAAATTGATGAAGAGATTGCAAAAAGTGAAGCTCCCCAGTTAGGTATGGGGAGCTGATTATTAACCACAAAATATAGATGTATGACATCAAAAGCATTAGTATGGTTAAATTCCAACAAAGTACAGATTGGGGATCGAGTATTATTACTACCTGACGTACTCAAGGACAACCCTACAGAAGAATTAGCAGGACATGCTGTAGTAATTACTGGGTTAATACCTACAAAGGATTATAAGACAGCCTATGTAGAAGTAGGTAAACGTCTTCCTATTGGTGTAATAGGCTATTGCCAACCTAATTATTATAGGCTGCTTAAAGCTACTCATTACAAGGTTAAGCAAACAGGTACAAAATGGCCTAAGTCAACTAATTGGCACAAGATCACAGATTTCTTTGTGATGCTAAAAGGTTGGGAATACCAATTTGCTATCAAGGAAGATGGTTATATGATCCCATTGCAAACCAGGAAGTGGTGGAGATTATGATAAGTAGGTGGCAAATATCCGGCAAGACCTTGGATAATAAGCTACTAGTCTCGTTTTTAAAGAAAGAGAGTTTATTAAATAGGTTTATTGATCTAACATACTTCTTTGCTTCTAAAACATCTAAGTTAAAAGCATCAAAGAGTGACCCATTTACGAGTACTAACAGCCCATTAAATATAAACGGGGATCTAAATGCTATATCACAAGCATTTCCATGGGCAGCATCAATCGAAAGGGAACTATTCTGGTGTTCTATTGACAAAAAGTACAGAAAGTATGTAAAAACTAAAAAAAGGGAGGCTAAATATGAAAACCAGGTTAGATAGAGCTAAAACTAGGCTTTCAGGTCAGCTGAATAGGCCTAAGTCCAAAAATATGCGAACTCGTGGAAAGAAAGTAATTGATAAGCGAGTACCAAGGGATGAAGAGCGTATAGTTGAACTGCAACAACGGATTAGCAGGCTAAAACGAGAGCAACATACGCAGTAGAACCACAAACAACAGAACTGTAGTAACCCATGTAGGATTAAGCCAGATGGTTGCTGCACAAACAGTAGGTCTTTAAATAAAACTATACAGACAACACCATAAATAGTTGTCACCCCAAAGAAAGGGTATGAATGCTGAAGTACAGCTGATACAGCTCTTTCCCTACTGTTTTCCAATAACAGGTATTTTTTTGAGGACTTTTGTCCACCAGATTATAACAAATAGTTTAAATACCGTAATTATGAGAGTACTTAAGCCACCTTAATTAACAACAACTAAAATTTATTTATTATTATTTTAGAGATTAAATTATTAAAACTAAACAGTTAAATTATTAAAACTAAACAGGTAGATCTATTCTGACAGATACGCGCTCATTGAGGGTGGGATCTACCTGTTTATCTTATACAATAAACCACAAAAATTAAGTAAGATGAAAAAAAACTTTAACAAAGAAATAGACATACTTAGACAGCTTCTCATATATAAGGAAAACTGTCAGTACGAAATGAGCTTAAGACAGCCGATAGGTGACGGACCTATGGCGCTTGTAAGTAGAGCCAGGTATGTTACAGGGTATATGTCTACAAGGTGGTTTGATCTATTTGACATATACAAAGAGTTACAACTAACAGTTGGTTGGAATTTAAGTGATTTATTAAGTAAAAGCATAATTGACTTAGGATGTGGAACAGGATTACTTGTAGACTTATTCAGCATAATATTTAAGAAAACTTATGGAATAGAAGCTGATTGGAATCTTTGTAAGATAGCTACAATAATGAGGCCTCATCTAGAAATATACAATGGATATGTACAGGAAAGAGTAGACTTAATACTCAGGTTAGATCCTGACATTATTTATGCTTTTAATATCACAGGTGAACCAAGAGAAACATTTGATGAGTTATTCAGGAAGATGCGCAAGGGACAAGTATTTGTACATCTAGGGGGCTCAACAGAGATAGAAGAGTTAATAGATGAACACAAGTTTAATACATCTAACAAAGAGGAAGATAGGCAATCAGCCAGAGTACTGATAGCTATTAAATAAAACCACAAAATTAAAAATATGGATTGGGAACAATCAAGAGACGAAGATAGAGAATTTGATCCTAATGATGGACAAGATATCTACGGATGCATACTAGGAGCAATTATGTGGATAGCACTAATAGCACTAGCGATTTTCTGTAGATAAACCACAAAAATGAAATTGTTAAAAATATAGAGAGATCTTGGAGCCCAATCAGGGCTATCGGCGACGACACGGTGGTAACCAGCCCATACAGCAGTCGTACTTCAGGTCTCCCTAACTTATGGTCCGTTCGTCTAGTGGTAGGACGCCGAGCTGTTAATACTTTATACATGCACTAGCTATGTTAGAGTATCAACCATGGTTTGCCCCACGGAAACGGAGGTTCGACTCCTCCACGGACTGCTGTTAGCCATATAGCTCAAAAGTGTTACACTCAAGTTCCTAGGAATCGGCTGTAACCCCCAAGGATATGCAGAGGAGAATGGAACTTATTTGGACTTAAAATCCAATCCATTCTAGGCCACCTCACGCAGAGTCCGAGTAGCGGAAGAGCCCCTAATAAATTATAGGGAGATCTGGGTTCGAGTCCCAGTATGGCTACTATTTTTATTTACAAACCACAAAAATTAAATATTATGTCAGCATTAATTGCATTCCTTGTAACAATGGCATTCCTAAGTTTAATGGGCTATGCCTTATTACCTTACGGGACTAAGGAGGAAGCCTCAACGAGAAAAGTAGTAGGTATTGTAGCAATTTTAGCTACAGTAGTAATACTAATATTAACTTTAATAATATCCTAAAGTATGGAAAAACGTTATGCCCTTAACAGGGGAGACATCTTAGTCTTACTGTTAAATGGGAAGAAAAAGACATTTAGGGTCTTATCCTCAAAAGATAGCATGGGAAAAGACGCCGACAGTAGTAATAAGAAAGAGCCTTTGGATCTCAATATAAGTAGCGAGCTATTCAAAGAGATCGAAAAGAAACTGCCTGAAGTATTTTTTAAGAAAATCCGATGGAAATCTAACTCAGTAAGATTATTAAGCGTTAAAAGGAGCTAAGACATGTGGAAATCTAACTCAAAGCAAAGCAAAGACAAAATAAGTAAGGGCAGTTTAGTAATTATTGACATGCCCGACTTTATTGGAGAATATGTACCTTCAATAAGTAAGGTAGCGTGTAGCTACAAAGAAAAGATGCTACATTTCTCTAATGTTAGCAATGCTTTTGGTAGCTTATTTGGTGAAGAACACCATTTAATAGAAGTACCAAGAGCAGTCATACTCTATAACAAGACACATTTTCTTAAGAGTGTATTAGAGCTATCTGAAGCATATAAAGAAGATAGCTTAGATTCTTTATTCTTTTACGGTCGTAAAATAGTACTACCAGTCCATGAGGGATACTTAATGCCGGTAAGTAAAATAAAGGATCCACACAAAAGAGGACTATGTTATAGAGAATGGGAAATGTTAAAGACTAAGGGATATAGTAACCTTATAACCTAACTTAACTAACAAACGATTTACTTACGCTGCTAGCTAGGGCTTTAGCGGACTCGGGTTCGATCAAAAGGTCGAAGTTAAACTGGGTGAATTCAGGGAAACCTAAGTCACAATGATAAGGCAACCCTGAGCCAAGCCCTTAAGAGGGAAGGTGCAGAGACTACCTGAATACAGGCTAGAGCGCCCAGCACTTAAAAGTGAAGAGATAGTCCGATACTCCTGAGAAATTAGGAGAAGAAGCGAGATGTAAATTCTTGACGTTTTGATAAGGTTTCTTTTGTATATTTACCATTACGAGGTGTTATACTCTTCAATTCGTTAAGTATCATATCTATACGTCTACGCTTCTTGGGATGTCTGGAATTTATGTAAGATAGTACGTTTATACATTTAGGTAAATAAGTATACCTCAGCTCATAATTAGTAAAATCACCTGATTTTTTAGTACAAATGAATCCATTATGACCTGTTTCAAGTTTAATAAATTTTTCTATTTCCACAAGTAGGTCATATTCGTTATTACTAAAAGAAATAACAGGTGATCTTTCGCAATTCTTATGTAAACGTAAAAATGTTATCGTGCCGTCAGCATCAAAGAAACCTGTAATATATTCCCAACCCATATTTTTATTGAATATACGGACGCAGGTTTGAAATGTTACTGTTCCAGATGTTTTAACTATTGTCCCGAAGGCTCCACTTATCTAAACACTGTATTATGAAAGCATTAAAACTACCACGGAAGGAGAAAAAGAGACGTAAGAAGGAGATACAAAAGTATCTAAGAAATGTTCTTAAGGTAGAAGCTAATACTAAAAACATCCGATTATCGGAAATAGGATACAGGCTAGTAAAATAGCCCGTTGCCAATGATAGCAGTAGGGCAGGTGAGGAGAAAATATTATAATTTCACGGAGGTTGGTAACTCAGGTAGCCCCTGGGGTGTAACCTGCCCTTTGTTTTCAACGTTAAAAATATGGGGCCTAATTGGTTTTGACGTTATGGTACCCAGTTAGCACGAAAGGTGTAAGTAATTTTTAAATGGCGAATCTGAAATGATGCAATTGCTTAGAGCAGCTGCTTAATCGGTGAGTCTTGGGGGACATTAATAGTCCCCCTTTTTCTTTAACCATTAAAACTAACCAAACATGGATAACTTATTTAGGAAGACACTACTCCAAGATCTTAAAGATCAATATTTGGAGTTACGGAAAGACTTCTTTAGGGCTAAAAAAAGAGGCAACAAAAGGGAAGCAAATTCCCTGCGAGAACAGCTTTCAACACTTTCCGCCTTAATCGGAGAAATTGAGAATATGGAAAAGAAGAAAGCATCATCCAGCTTTGAAGGAGACAAAAAGTACTTAAGGAAATACTTATTTGATACACTAACTGCTTCTTTGACTGAATCCAAAGATAGTCGTAAAGGTAGACTTTTCAGAGATAAGTGTATCAACGAAGTTGCAACTATAACGAAAGCTTCTCATAAGCACTTGTTTGAAGAAGATGATAAGTTAAGTCCAGAAGAGGCGTATAATATCATTAATACGCTTAGTAAGTTTGGTATGAAGGAATTCAGGGAAAGAATCAGTGAAGCAAGAAAAGACGACAGGGGTAGAGACAGAATTGTCAAGTTTGTCTTTTCAAATTCACCTGAAGATCGAAATAAAATCGATATGGTGATTAAGAAAGTTCTATAAACCCTGAAAAAACCGATTAAAATGAACAAATACAATGCTTCTGCATCGGAATTATTTGATGCAGCCGAATACTTTTACAAAATGGCTGTCCGTTTTGAAGACAGGTATTGGAATCATGGCAACAACCAAAGTGATATGAGTGCCATGCATATGTACAAACTGAAAGCTGCTGAAGCTGAAAGCTACGCTGAATTGCTTATTCAAGAGGGGTTAAGCAATACCCTAGGATTTGGTCCTGAATGGATTAAAAAGAATTTTGTAGCTCTTAATCCAGCTAATATTAAAAGTGAGGTAAGTAAAGCTAAAGAAGCTGGTAAAAGTGAAATCCCTAATGCTGAAATAGTTAATGATGAAGCTGAATTCATTAGCAAAAAAGTAGGTATGAAATTACGGGAAGAAGAAGCAGCTGTACTTAGCAAAAAAAGGCAAATACGTGAAAGTGAACCTCCATTTGTAACTAGCTTACGTTCTGAAATTATAGAACTACTTGAAAAAGGTCTAAGGGGCGAATTGGTTACATTATTAACTAAGTTCCATTTTAGGGATGTTGAATATCCTGCAGAAAGAGCTTACAGGTTTATCAACTTAGTTAAAGAGCAATTCAATATATTAGAACCCTCAAGTTCTTTAAAAGAAGCTAAAACAGCCAGAAGGGTAGCTGAACTAAAAACTCAGCTGCTTAATAAAAAGAGAAGAGAATTCAGGAAAAAGTACACTAAAAAGCATGGTAAATTGCCTAAGCCCGAATTACTCAATGCTATACAACTAAGCGATCAGGAAATAGCTCCTTTAGTTGAAAAAGCTAATAAATGGGGCACAGAAAAGATACCTGTAAATACCTATGTTTATGCTAGATACACGGTACATAATTGTAATGGTGTAGATGTAGAAGAGGGCTATGCCAAAAGACATAAGAATAAGCCTAATGAGCTATGGCATAGCAATAGGTTTGTATGCTTCTTAAGTGATGTAGAGAAGTGGAGACCTATCTACGATATCATTCACAACAAAGAAAGGGAGATGAAGTGGTATTTCAATAACAACCCTGTATCAGGCAAATATCAAAGAAATAAAGTTTAACCTAAGTAACATATTATGTCAAAAAGTAAAAAAGAAAGAAACACTTCACACGACGCAATAGAGTTAATACTCGTAAGCGTGCGTATCAACGAGCTCAGGAGCTTAAGGTTACGGTTATTTAACGACATTTATTTAATACGTTCAACCTGTCAAAACTCCAAGTTTACAAGAGCTTCTAGTACTATCAACAATATGAGTTTACTCATAAGCGAGATAGATGCTAGAAGAAAAAGCTTAACAAGGAGAAGTAGATCCTTGATGGTAAGAATGATTAAGCTAACCAATAAAACATTTCAAGAAAAACCATCAGAGCTAGTGCCCTTACACAATAAAGATATTGAAACTGGGTATGTAGAACTGACGGAAGTAACTGAACAAGGTGAACTTATACCCCATTTACTACTACTTGATAGTGGTAAAATAGAACCAGCTAACAATGTAAGAGCTAAACAGATCATGGCAAGAGGTCCCAGCTATACCGGGTTCACCTTCGATAAAATAAAAGCCTTGGCTATAATGTCTGAAACCTGGCCAAGGTAGCACATAATATTTTTTGTGGTTTGAGTCGATTTAGGTGCGAGCCTATTTCGGCTTCAATTTTTGTAGCAGTTCTTGAGAGAACCTTCACCCTACCGCCTTTGGATTCGGCAATGTTGGGAATACCAAGGACAATGCCTACTACCTATTAGCTACTCAATATCTACAAAACTACTCTCCTTATGAAGTATCCTAGGAAGATGGGTTCCAATTATTGATTTAAGCGCACTCTGAGGAACTGGCAGACCCGATGGATACATTAAGGTAAATAGGTCTAACGCAACCCATGGTCAAATCCGTACTCTTAAGTGTGTGGGTATTACCCTTAAGAGCTTATGCATGCTCGCACTTCCCTTTACGAAAAGGTTGAACTAAGAAGTAACTGAATACGGGGCTGTATATACTGTATACAGTGGGGCTGGAAACACCAGAAGACTACGATGATGCTACCTAGTAAATAGGCCAAGTGAACACTTAACTTTGAATTAAGTTAGTAACGGGGGGTCCAAATTCCTTAGAGTCGTTGTATAGACCTTGAGTACCGAGTACAGAGTAGATAATTTATCCCCCAGTAAAGTGGTGTAGTTCAAGCCGCAGTAGCGAAATATGAACTGTCGTCTGTGATTTCGGCTGGGGTAAGAGGAGGAGGGATGGATACGTGTGCTTCACCGTTTGTATGGTAAGAAGCTACATGTTATACGCCCTAGCCAAGATCTGAAGCATGAATCGTCAAGTTGGGGCTTAGGAATAAGTTTGATAAATAGCCTGCGATAGGTCGCAATCCCTATCAGTTTCAACCATCGAGTAATGTGGAGGATACATACATCAATGAGGCGGTAATGCCGCCCAGTATCATGGTAGTGCGCTTTATAACTGATGCAGCCATTTCCAGTTATATTTGCTTGGAGCTACTTATGATGCGATACTCTGTAGGACAGAGGGTCTTTAAACTTAGCAGGTAACCGTAAGTGTGGAGAACAAAGTTAAGTCCCTAGAGTAGAACAGACCTCTAACAGTTCTACAAAATTCAAATAGTAAACAAGGGTTTACAACGGAGCCGTTAGGCTGTTGTATAATATATACCCAAATAAATGTCAGTGTATTTCTTGCCTAACCACAGCAAGAGACTGACTAATAGTGACTATAAGAGTATTAAGCTAAGGAGGTTGTGAGTGGATGTGGTTCATGAGGTACCAAGTGCATTTTAAAAGCTTGGGTGGATGACTTCATTGAATCATAGCTTAATATTAAGTAAGGAAATAGGACTGGGGCTTAAGAAAGTCCCAGCTCCCCAGTCCTTTTAAACTATTAAAAAATGAAGGTAAAAAAGTATAAATATCTAATACCTATAATAAGCATAAAAGCTGAAGGTACCTTAGTACATTTGATACAGCGCAATATTCTGTACAAAGCTAAAAAAGTACTAGGGATCAAAATACCAATAGAAAAGATCTTTCAAAAAGACAGGGGGATCTCAGCTTGGAAAGAGACAGCGGGTCATAAGCAGACTAAATGGAGAATAGTCTACATAAAAGATGAAGATAATAACATCAGATTAGGGCCCGTTATTCAAGACAAGAAACTTTTAAAGTTTTTAAACAAGATTACTAACCAAAATTATGCAAAATGAAAAGAGGAGCTAGCAAACCCAGTAGTGTTTTATCGCTTGGAGAAATAGTATATTTTCTACAAGAAGAGGTTGTAGACAATGACAACAAGTTGATAAGGACTACCTGGTATGATCCAAAGGGTATAAGAGTAGTATCTGTTGTCTTAGACGGCAACAAAGTTGTAGTAAATCGAAAAGATATCGTCGAGTCTATTATGTCTAAAGGAGAGATAGAAGGAGACCATAAGATATTTGAAATGTCTTTCGATATCAACAAAGAATCGATTTACACAGACAAAGATTCCGCAATAGAAGATGCGTGGGATCTCAATGAGAAGTCCCTGGAACAAAACAGGTATGCAGTATCTGAAAAGAAAAAGGAGTTATCTGACCTTGAAGAAAAAGTTAAAATGGTCAAAGTTCAGATAGATGCTGGAAATAAAGTATCTCAATTTCTCGAAGATTGGCTTGAAAAATTAGGTGATGGGGAAACCTACACTGATGATCAAGCTGTTTAACCTTAAGAATTATTAACCAACTAAACAATTTAAAAAAATGGCTAAAAGCAAAAAGAAAGTACAAGATGAAGTACAGGAACAAGAAACTGCAACTACAGTGGAAAATGAAGCTACAGAAGCTTCTGGTTCAGACAACACCCAAACTGCTAACGCTGAGGATGATACGGTCTTTGGTACGGTAGTATGGAACGACAAAAAGAAGAAAGGATTTGGTTTTATCCAGATGGATGGTGAAAAGCAAGAAGAAGGTAATGATATCTTTATGCACCATTCCCAAATTATGGCTTACAAAGATGGTAAGGTACCAAATCTTGAAGCTGGTGATAGGGTATCCTTTATACTTGTAGATCCCCCGGAGAGCAATAGCAAACAAAAACCTATTGCTTCTGAAGTAGTTCTCGAGGAAAAAGCTCCCAAAGAGGATAAACCCAAAGAGGAAAGCAAATCTGAAAATAAGTAGTGTTAAACTCTAAAAACTAAAAAGCTAACCAATGGGTAAAAATAATCAGGAAAAACAGCAACAGAATAAAGGTAATTCTCTTACTGATCCTATCAAAACTAAGAGCGGTAAGGAAATCAAGGGTTTAGAAACTGATGTTAACAAAGAAGTAAGCAGTATCATCAGTAATAGAAAGACTGAACCTTATGAAACAGTCAAAGGTAAATTGGCTGAAAAAGAGTTACAAAGAAGGGCAGATGTTTTAATGAATGCCCTTTATACGGAGTACCCAAAGGTGGTTAATATGGTCAAAGAAATAGGGCCGGATCTTGATCCAGAATACAACGAGGATGACAAGGAAGTAAAACCTAAACGTTATTCTGCTGAAGCCTGGAAAAAGAAGACCAAGACTCTAGAGAGATTTGAATCTCTTAAAAAGGCTATTGAGACTGTCAGAAAAGATGGCAACTATGAATTGCTGGACAAGTATTTTAATCAGTACAAATAATAAGGCGTATGGAAGACAAATTAAAGCTTCCAACCAGCATACAAAGAGAAATAGATGAGATAGCTTCATCAAGAAATGATGAGGTAATGTCTCTAGTACACATCTGGCGCAACAGGCAAATAAAGTATAAGTTTGATCCTGTAGTTCATGATGGTAAGAGCAACAATCAATTAATAAGAGGAGGGTGCCAATGTTCATACTGTAAACACCTTAAACTCTATGTCCAAAAGAAGTTGGAACATCACAGATTGAAGAAGTTTATAGATAAGTGTGATATGTACGGCATAGAAGTAAGTGAACTGGATGATTTATTAAAAACCCTTGATGAGATTAAAATTAAAGTTCAGTATGAGAAATCTATTAAAGATAAAGTTAAACAAGAACTAAAACTCTAGCAACCACTATGAAGATTTCAAAGGTAATTAAGACTATCCTATTTGTAATGATTGTTATGTCTTGTGCCTCTTTTTACACTCTATACAGCTTTTATAAAAATAATAATGATAAACTTGAATCCGCTGAAAATATTCAGGGACAAGAGTCATTAGATGCTAAAATTCTAAAAATAATCTATTTCAATAGAGCTTTAGAATTAGCTAAAAGTACAGAGTGTATAGAAGAAGTAGAGGTAGATAATACTAACTACAGACGGGAATCAGTCGAGAGCTTTATAGGAAAATCTATTCCTTCTAATAATAGTATAACCGTTTCTAACCTGCTCATTTACAGGAAGGAAACCCTGGTTATATATGCAGGGAATAGCAAGACTCAATTTTTCTATAAGACTCTTACAGAAAGTTACAAAGGCGCTATAAACGTCTACAAACCACTAATCCAAGTACCGGAATATTTAGGTTACTCTATAAGAGGACCTACCAGAGCAGCTATAAATAAAACTGCTAATAAACCTGACAATCAACTAAATACTATGAAGAAATGTGAATTTTCAAAGGAACAGAAAAAGAAAGTTGAAAGGGTAGCAAAGGTATTATTCGACTATAAGTACATATACATTGAGGGTAATAATCTTGTTTTCTCTCAATTTAGAAAGAGCTCGTTAGTTAGCTTATTAGCTCCCAACGAAGCTACCAAAGTACCTATATTTGAGTTGATAGTAAACGAAATCCCTAAAAAGCTAAGTACTTTTGCTTATGGGAACCAATCCTTTGCTCCTCTTTATATGGCTGGTATTGTGTACCTCTTAAATATGCACCCGCCAGCTATAGCTGATTATGTATATCATAAGTTTATAAGGATTAGTAATAATTACAATCCCCAAGCTACGGCAAGATCAGCTATAAAAAATATCATTGATGAAGAAGAAAAAGTGAACAATAGTTCGATACTTATGAGTAAAAGGGCTAGAGATGCTGTTAACATGGGTGAAAGCAGTAAACTTGAAGTTGAAAGTATACTTAACATGATGCCATAGTATACTAAAGCCCTTACCTAAACCTTTTATAGTTTATAACGTAAAAGGCCTCATAAGTTATAAGTAAAGGGCGAGTTAAGTTAACTTGCCCTATGTTTAACTAAACTACTATTTATGAATAAGTTTTTTATAATCATAGCTTCTGTGATTACTATGTTTTTGCTATGTAGTCCAAAGCTAAACAAGGGCTCTTCTATACCGATAGACAAAGAAAAATCTATGGCTACTTATGAAAGATTAGTAGCTAAAGAGCAACTAAACCTAAGTAACAAGGATACAGAAATGGTCAAAGCGCTTAAAATAGCGTTAAAAGGCAAAACTCATTTATTCAATGATTCTGTTACAAACAGGTTAAATAGGATAGCATCCACACATGGTATTAAACCTTCTTGGATTGTTTATGTCATGGTTAAAGAAAGTGGTGCCGATCCTACTAAGCAGAATGAAATATCAAATGCTACTGGCATTATTCAATTTATGCCTAGTACAGCTAGGGCACTAGGCACATCTACTAAAGAACTACTCTCTATGAATATTTATGAGCAGCTTCATTACGTAGATAAATACCTCAGTGCTATAGGAAAGTCTCATCTTATAAGATCCTATGAAGACTTATACTTAGCTATATTCTGGCCCAGAGCTTTGGGCAAGAGCCCTGATTATGTGATAAGTTCTAAGAAAAGTCTTGTAAGTAAACAAAATCCAACTATCTCTGGCGAAAGAAGGGATGGTTCTATTACAGTAAAGAGTTTTAAGAAGTATGCACTAAAATTGTAACAAATATTGTTTATTAATAAGAAAATACCCGCTCAATTTAAAAGTTGGACGGGTATTTTACTTAAAAACTTTTTATTATGGAGATTACCCTAGATCTAAATGAAGCTATCAACTTTCAAAAAAAATTAAACAGCGAACTAGGTAAATTAAGGAAAAAATTACTTTGTTCCAAGGATGAAGAGGAAAGAGATAAACTGTTAGATGAATATGAATATATTTCTAACTCTCTTGTAAAGATAAAAGTTAAAATAAGGGAGAAGAATATTCAAGAAAATATATCAGAGAATATCTATAAGTTATCTGAACTGAAATCCCTAAAAGAGATTTTAGTAAAAACGAGAAAAGTAAATAGAATTAGAGAAATTGAAAAAGAAATTATAAGGTTGGAAAGATTATTAAGGGTATCTAACTCATTTACTACCATTGCTATTGATAAAGAAATGAAAAAACTTGTAAATATTTTAAATAATACAAAATGAACATACAAAATAGTAAGTTGGTAATACTACACGATAGAACTGGGAAAGAAATACAGTTTAATGATAGGAGAATGATAGAATATACTATAATCTCCATGATTAACAGTGTTGTAAATAGACCTCTAAGTGTCATAGATGCAGGCAAAGAATACTATGGATTATTGAATTTAGCTGCAGGAAAACCTCTATTAGAAGGAGTAGATATAGGCTCTACTTTAAGTAGAAATCCTATCAAACTAGTTAAGATGCTTGAAGGTACAGATGGTACAGTAATTAAGGAAGCTGAGAATAAAGCTTCTCAAATAGCTAATATAATTATGGACAAAGGTGATAAAGACACTAGTTTAACTTCTTCCTTTTTTAGCTATTTTTTAGGAGAATTAACACCCTATATGCTAAACAACAATATCCTTATTCCTTGTTATGATTATAGAAGCCCTGCAGTTGTTATCCATAACTTAGTAGGTAAAGAAGATTCACTAGATACATCCAGTATTGATAAGATTATAAATACTTTTAAGAAAATAGAAGTATATTTAGCTTGTCTACATAATACTAATAAAATTGAAGAAAAAAGAACAGTTGGGAAAGTTGGAGAAAAGTACAGATCTAAGTTCAAGGATATATTAAAGAACATTGCACGTGATAAAGTACCTAAGAGAGCTGATATGTACGACCCTAAAAATATTAAACATATATTAGATTTGTACTCATTATCTGAGGAATTCCTTAGGGAACAATGTATAGAAGCAAACAAAGTAAATATAGAAGAAATTGATAAATCTATAAATAAGATTGATAAACAAGAGAACATATCAAAGGTACTATTAACATCTGAAGAAGGGTCAGAGGATAATAAAGATGACTACAACCTTACAATTAATTTAACAGATACTTTTAAAGAAGACTTAAGGACAATATATGAAAGTATTGAAGATAAAGAACAGGCATTTGATTTAAGTCTTTTTATTATTAATTATTTGAGAATTAATTCCTTGATGGGAGATTATACTGATACAACAACGTTATTTTCTAAGTTAGATACAGGTAAGAGTATTACTACATATTCAGACTTATATGAAATGTTAACTTCTGTAACTAGGGATTATTTAGATACAAAGTCCTATTTAAATGAAGTATCTAACAAAATCCCAAAAAGTATTTTACAATTCTCTAAAAACTTATTGAAACAAAATACGTAATGTATATAAAAGCATATAGGAAAGTTTCAAACAAATGTAAGACATGTGGGGGTGAAGGAAAAATTACCAACAAAAGGTATAGTTGGCATAAAAATACTTGTCCTACATGTAGAGGTGAAGGAATAACGACTAGAGAAGAGGAAGTAAAGATTCCTCTTAGTCATCTTAATGATTATACCTAAATGGTAATTTGTGTAATTGATAAAACTCACAGTAGAAGTAAAGATTTATATGAAAGATTGAAAGAGGAGTATACTGAAGGTAGGGTACTCTATTTAGCTTCTATCGATAAGGTAGAAGAAGTCGCTACGATGCTAAAGATGTCAAAGAACTTTGGCTTAGCTAAAGAAGTAGAAAAAATTTGGCAAAGTTATAACGAAGCTATAGCAGATAATATCATAGACTATATTAAACATTTTAAGAACGAAGAAGATATAGTACTAGTCAATGTAACAAGTGAAAAGGATAGAGCTCTGTTTGTTGAAAGATGCTCATTTGATGTGCATTCTATATTCTTGGAAGGAGCTCCTAAGAGCTACATACATGACACTGTACTAAACATAAGGATGAATATGACTTTACAAACTAGTAAGTACGATGATATATCTGCTAACAAAGAAGAAAGTACTGTTTAAAGATGGTGATATTAACTACAGTACTAAAATATCAGAGGTTATATCTGATTTAAAGGAACAGAAAGTAATTGCCCTAGATATAGAAACTAATGGATTTGATACCTTGACTAACAAAGTATTAATGCTCCAGTTAGGTACTAGAGAAGGTAACCAATATGTTATAGATTCTAGGGATTATGATATAAGTAAATTCAAGGAAATATTAGAGGATAGTAGTAAAGTATTTGTAGGCCATAATATAAAGTTTGATTATAATTCCTTAAAGAAGCACAATATAGTATTAAGTAGGGTATATGATACTATGCTGTCAGATATTGTAATATATAACGGCTATTACTCTAAAGATTATATTAAGAAAAACAAGAGATTCTCATTAGCAGGTGTGTACAAACATCACTTTAATAAAGCCATTGAGAAAGAAACTAGGGATACTTTTAAAACAATAGGCAGCACACCATTTAGCTACTCTCAAGTACTCTACGGAGCTAATGATGTTAAGTACCCATTAGAGATAATGAAGGTTCAAAGAAATTTACTAAATGAATTTGATTTGGTAGAATGTGCTAAGTTAGAGAATAAAGTTACTTTGGCTTTAGCTGATATAGAGTATAATGGTTTTTATCTCAATAGGGACAAGTGGGGAAAAGTAGCTAAGGAGTATAGTAGAAAAGTTAAGGAAACTACTGACAAATTAGATAGAATACTGATAAGTAAGGATAAATCATATAAGAAAAAGTATTACCAAAAAGATTTATTCGATGAACAGTATGAAGATAAGAGGTTCACAGTAGTTAATTGGGATAGTCCCCAACAGGTATATGAAATATTAACAAATGTATTTGACATATATCTTGTAGATAAGCATGGTAAACCTTCTACTAGTACTAAAGCTATAGAATATTTAACAAGTACCCATGAAATTACTGATAAACTATTACAATATAGGCAAGAAAGTAAGGCTTTAAATGCTTTTGGGGAAAACTTTGCTAGAGATTCTACAGATAAGGAAGGTAGGATACACACTAAATTTACTCAAATTGTGGAGACTGGTAGAGTTAGTTCTAGCAAACCTAATTTACAACAGATTCCTAGCTCTAAATTATTTAGGGAATGCTTTGAAGCCCCTAAAGGTAGGAAGATAATTACTGCAGACTATAGTACTCAAGAGGGCCGTATTATGGCTGATCAGTCCAAAGATGAAGCTTATGTAGATTTCTTTAAGAATGGGGGCGGTGACGCCCACAGTTTTGTAGCAACTAAGATGTTTTCAGCTAAATTTGGTAAAGAATTCATAGTAACTAAGTACAATGAGAATAAGGAGTATAGACAACAAGGTAAGAAATTAAACTTCTCTATATCTTATGGTGGTACTGCCTTTTCTTTATCAAAGAGTTTGAAGATATCGGTGGAGGAAGCTCAGGAGCTCATAAACGCCTTTTTTAGAGGATTTAAGCAACTCAAAGAGTATTTTGATACTAACTCCCGTTTCGGCCTAAACAACGGCTATATTCGCACTAATACGATCACTAAGCGTAGGAGGTGGTTTCAAGAATATGAAGATTATTTAGTGTATAAGGAAAGAGCTAATCAGTCTGATAGATCTTTAGATTATTATAAGAGGTATAAGACTCTAGAGGGATCTATTGGTAGGAAGTCACAAAATACACCTGTTCAGGGTACTGCAGGGGATATGACTAAACAAGCTTTAGTGTATATTAGGGATAAACTATTAGAGAACGGTGTAAAACCACTGTCTAGTGCTGAAGCTAAGTTGGTTAGTGTGGTACACGATGAATGTAGCTTAGAGGTAGTAGAAGGTAAAGCTGAATTCTACGCTAAGATACAAAGGGAAGCTATGGAGAAAGCTGCTAATCTACTCACTGAAGATCTAGATATTCCTGTAGATCAAGAGATAGGAGATCATTGGTCTCATTAATTTAAACTTATTATGAATAAAATTAAAATTAGATATAAAAATACATTTACAAAGCCTATCAGTTATCATAGTTTATCAAAAGAATGGTATATATTCTTACCTAATAATTTAATTAAGCTATTTAAATATGGAATAAAATATCCCATTTTATATTGGTTTAATAAAAAGCATTATACAGGTATATGTGAATGTGGCCATAATTTCAGTGAACATCACCATGGTGTTATTATGAATGTAGATTCGTTATACTACCCATTACAAGTAAATGGGGTTATAGGTCAAGAATGTGAGCATAACGGCTTTAATGGTGAAAAATGGGCTGATGAAGATGGTAGTATCTGTAGGTGTAATAGCTACGTAGACAAAGGCTGGATATTCAGGAAGAATAAAGATTATAAATTCAGATTGCATGGAAAAATTGGACGATCTAAAACCTAAGCAGATAAAGGAAGAGGACTTTGATGCTTATGTAGATATATATGATAAAAAGTATACATGGTTCTACAAAAATAAGGTATTGCTTATAGAGAAAAAAGGAGGTGAATTTGAATTTCTTGAGTGGCATGCCCACAATGGACCTGTATATGATTTAAGCTTGTCTACAGTAAGGTGGCTTGTAGATAAAAAGAAGATAAATTCAAAACGTATCAAATTAGTATTAAAATTAGCAGGAAATGAACAATCAGACTCTAACAGAACCAGTATCAGAAATAGGGGCAACTAGATTGTTATTGGATATAGTAAGGGATAATCTACCTAAGGAATATAATAAAGACTATGAGTCATTGAACAATGCTGTAGATAAGATAACACCTGAAAGACTATCTTCTACAAGACATTTAAAGACTTGTGATGAACTGTTTAGACGAAGAATCTTACTTACTATTCATACACCTTATAACAGCTCCTATGACAATCTCTTGCTTAAACAAGAGAAAGTTAAAAGAAATGCACTTCCTCGATTTATAGAGGAATATGTGAGAAAGAGAGGTACTAAGCATAAAAGGCTTTCACATTTTGAAAGAGAAGGTAAGGTCTTTTGTGTTAAACACTACAAGTAGATATGAATATTGATATTGAAGTACTTAAAGATTACAAACTTACCCCTAATGAATACGTAGTAGCACACACAGTGCAGAATAAAAACTACAAGGACTTTAGGGCATTAAGTAAATTAATACAAATGGATGATATTCTTCGTAGCTTAGAGAAAAAGGGATTTATTAAAGTTCCTGAAGAAGAAGGCATAAGCTTAGATGATATCACAGTGAGAAATAAGTTACTATTTGTATTTGACGAAAGAGACTATTTTGATGATATATATGAAGAATACCCTGTCAAGGTTATAAGACCTGATGGTGTAAAAGATTATCTTAGAGCAGATGTAAAAAGGAGTAGAAAGATATACTATAATAAGGTAAATAGCTCTAGAAAAAGACATGAGAAAATATTGAAAGCCCTAAGATTTGAAAAAGAAATTAGGGAAAAAGAAAACTCGTGGAAATACATGAAAAAATTGCCTAAATGGCTCTCATCTGAAGAATGGAAAGTATTTGAAGAGAGGATGAGAGATGAACAGCAGGAAAAAAGTAATAAAAAACCTGAGTATGGCCAACAACTCAAATAGAGTGTTGCATTATAAACAAATTGCCCTACCCGCCAGGGAAATTATTCAGTATATGGATAAAAGACGGAAAGGGGATATTACTTCGTTAAAGACTAAGTGGAAAAAGTTTAATGATCAGTGTATGGGAGGTATTGAGCCAAATAGTATCTACACTATAGCAGGCATATCAGGAAGTGGTAAATCAGCATTTGCCAACAGTCTAGAAACTGACCTATTCGACCAGAATCCCAATGAAAACTTTGTTGTACTTTCCTTCAATTTCGAGATGTTAGCTTCAAAGCAAGTGGGGAGGAAGCTGTCATACAAATTAGATAAAACAACACAAGAGCTTTATAGCGGCTTGTCCAACCACAAACTATCAGAATTTGACTACCACAAAGCTATTGAAGAAGCTAAAAAAATTAAAGATCTACCTATATATTATGTAGATACCCCTGGAACGGTCTCTCAGATTAGAGAGACTATCACTGATTTTTCCAATAGAGTCGCTAAAGATAGGTGGCTCATAATATTACTCGATCACACCTTGTTAACAAGAGGTAAACAAGGTGAAAAAGAAAGGGAGACATTAGCTGAATTACAGTATATGTTCATGGAAATTAAGAAGTATGACCAAAATACTATAATTCAGTTGTCTCAAATGAACAGAGAGATAGAAGCTAAAGAAAGGATTATGGTTAATACTATGCATTTTCCGGTGCGTAGGGATATATTTGGTGGTGATTCTGTATTTCAAGCATCAGATTATCTTTTAGTGCTGCATAGGCCAGAAATGCTTAATATCTCCTCGTATGGGCCTGAAGGTTGGCCTACCAAAGATCTCATTTACATGCACTTTTTAAAAGTGCGAGAAGGAAACCCAAGTATTTTAGTTTTTAAGAATAACTTAAAGTACAATAAGATTGAAGATTATAACCTTAAAGATTCGTAATACTGACTGTATCAAAAAACAGAAGTATTACTAGTCGAATTTCTAAATTTGAGACAATGAACAAAAAATTGTCATTTGTAGTCGATATGACTAAGCCCGTTAGTAACAACTTTGCTGAAAACGAAGGCACTTTCGACTATTATAAGCGAGCTTTAGTACGTAACGTAAAGAAACTCGGACTTACTATTTCTGGTGAAGATCGCCCAGAAATACGTCGGGGTGTTGACCAGGCAGGATTCGGTAATGTACTTACCGTTGGTACCTCCCGCACCCACGATATGGAATGGATCGAACGCATGGATTACGTGTGCGAAAAAGGATATACTCCCGTATTGAATCTGATTAAGGACTGGGACTTAATCAGCAGGAAGCTGGTAGAGTATTACAAAGACAAATACCAGATGGATCTCAAATATGGTTCTACCGTCTCATTCCACGACGGTTTTGTCAAGATTGGGACTGAACTGGTAACCAATCGTGAGCTTGATAAGATCATTGACAAGCTTGATGATATGGTACGTAGGGGATATCTCTACAGATAGTAAGTGATTAAAGATATAATATGCTTAGGGGTTGTATATCTTCCCCTAAGCTTATTTAACTATAAAACATATTAATATGATTGAACAAGGAACTACTAAAGAAGATCTTATAGGTAAAAAGCTCAGAGTAGAGAAAAACACTGGTATGCATAACTATGGCCCAAAAGGAGCTATCTTATATGTAAACAAGAGTACCGCTGTTAATAACAACACTATAACAGGAGCTATAAAAGAAGACGGAACGAAGGGAAACTCTATTCTTTTCAGTGAAGTATCAATAGTAGACGAATCTATAAGTGGCCTAAAAAAAGATAAAGATAAACTTATTGAAGATAAAATAGATATTGAAGATAAAATATGTAACATAGACGAAAAAATTGAGTTTATGAAAGTACAAGGATTATCTAAATTCAATGAAGAAGAGTATAAAGTATTTAAAGTTCTACAAGAGTTAAAGACCTATAAAACAGATATGGAATTAGCTAAATCCGTAGCTAAAATAATAAAATAATATGGCTAGAGAAGCTTATAATATTGCAGTTACAGGTAATAGTGGGAGAGGTAAAAGTTATTCTCTGCGAAATTTAGATCCTGAAACAACTGGTTTTATAAATATGGAAGCAAAGCCTCTACCATTTAAGAACAACTTCAAATTTTATTACGTCCCAAAAGATTGGAACGACGCTTATAATAAATTAATAGAATATGCCAAAAATGACAGTGTAAAAACAGTTGTACTTGAAAGTTTCACTCAGTATATGGACAGTGTACTAAAAGCATCTAGGGAGATTAAGAAAGGTTTCGATATATGGAACTTCTACAATCAAAAAATAGGTGAATTAAACTATATAATAAAAAGGTATCCTAAAGATATTATAGTTACTGCACATACTGAGAAAGTTGAAACTGACAATGGAGTGGTAGAAGAACGCATATTCGTAAAAGGAAAGGAATGGAAAAGCGATATAGAAAAAGACTATACAATTGTACTATACGCCGATGCCAAAATATCAGATTCTTCCAAACGTGACTACTTCTTCAGATTAAATACGGATGGTATAATTAATGCAAAGACTCCGCCTATGTTGTTTGAGGATCAGGAAACAATCCCCAATGACGTCAAAGAAGTATTAGACGAATTAGACAGAGTATTTAATTAATTAAACACAGATATATATTATGCCATTATACGACATGACCAAAGATGTTCAAAAAGAGGGTAACGGTAGTGCTTATTTGGAAGCTGGTATTCATGAAAACATCGTGCTAAGTGATGTATCATATAACGAATCTAGGAATGGTAACAAATTTCTAGCTTTCTATTTCTCCGATGAGAATGGGAATCAAGTACCTAAAACAGAATGGGAACCCAATGGAGAGAATCAAGAAAGCAAAGTTAATAAACAACTAGCTAGAATAAAGCATATTGCCGTAAACTCAGGTATTTTGAGCGAAGATGAGTTCGTCTTCAAAGCAGAAGATTTTGAGAGTTTCGCTAAACAAGTAGTTGAGAAACTAAAATCTAAACAAGATCAATGGAAAGATCATAAGCTTAGGGTAAAAGTAGTATATGATTTTAACAACTATACAACTTTGCCTAGCTACGCTAAATTTGATTGGCTAGAAAATATGAATATACCTGCGGATCAATCAAAGATTAAGATCTTGCCTATAGATAAAATGGAGAGAGATAAACCTGATTCTACTCAGACTTCATCTAACCCATTTGATAGTAATACCCAGGAACAGGGTAAGAGTTCAAAGACTGATGAAAATGTTCCATTCTAAATTAGCATATAATATCCCTCTTCGGAGGGTACATATATATACCCAGGGCTTTGTTTTACAACAAGGCCCTATTTTTTGCTAGCTCAAGTATAATAACAAGCTCGATAGCGGAACCAGAAGACGCACTGATTAGCCTTGACCCCTAAGGCTTGAAATTGGGGGGAGGCCTTGCTATCCTAAGAAACTGAATCTTTTTATATCAATGACAAGATATAAAGATAGCAACGCTCGTGGGCGTAGAATAACGAGCAAAGGTACAACTGTGCACTAAGTATTATATACCTGCAAAGAATATTAAATACGTATAGTTGATTACCGGTCAGGACGCACTAAATGGTAGTAATAGAATCCATTCAAAGAATCTATTGACCCGATAAATACTAAGTTATAGTGCAATATCCAGTAATAGACACGTTGAATTGAAGTTCGACTTAATACTACTAACAAGTAAAGTAAGTAAGTGTTGCAGGTTCAAGCCCTGCTCGAGCTTGTTACTAGCCGGGTAGCTCAACGGTAGAGCCTAGGATTTTACCCTAGAGAAGCGAGGTTCGAGTCCTTGCCCCGGCACTAAATTAATAAGCATGAAAAAATATAATACATTTGTAACATACGCAACTAACGACAAGGGCGAAGATATCACAGAAGATAACAAATTAATATGGCATAAGTATAAAAAGGGTAGTAGAAAAGAATATGTAAGCGTATCTAAAAGAGCTCAAGATGGGGATATACCTCAATTGAATGAACCTAATAGTAGAACTGTTTCATACTACACGAGAAATATACCTAAATTCGGCGAAGAGAGAACTGAGTTCATTATTTTTGAAAGCTAGTACTATGCTATACGACACTGATAAACTTACACCTGTTACAGAGGAAAATATTTTAAAGAGAACTACTGAGTATGATATTTACTCTTACTATATAGGAAGAAAAGTACCAATAAATACTAAATTTAATAGTCCCCTAAGAAAAGATGATGATCCTTCATTTGGTTTATTTATGGCCAAAAAGACCAGGAGTCTATTATTTAAAGATCAGGGTACTGGTATAGTAGGTAACTGTTTTAAGTTTGTACAATTATATAAACAATTAGCTACTTATAGAGATGCCTTAAATAAAATAAATAAGGATTTAAGTTTAGGCTTGTTAGAAAGGTCACAAAAAGGCTTACTAGTAAGGGACAAGTACAAGCCTAGTAGGACTAAGATAGCTGTAAAGAAAAGGAATTTTACAAAATTTGATTTGGATTATTGGTCTCAGTTCTGTATTACAAGAGAGACGCTAAGGAAGTTTAATATATTCCCTATAAGTAAATTATGGATAAATGATGCGGTATCCAAGTATTTTTATAGTAAAAGAGAGCCTATGTATGCTTATAGGATATATAATAAGTTTAAAATATATAGGCCACATAGTTCTAAAGATAACAAGTTCCTAAATAACTGTAACAAGCACGATATACAAGGGTTCCAGCAGTTGAAAAAATCTGGGGAACTAGTTATTGTAACCAAATCCTTAAAGGATGTTATGGTTCTATACGAACTGGATTTTAGTTCTATAGCTGCTAACAGTGAATCTACTCCAATACCTAAAGATGTAATGTTAGATCTAAAGAAGAGGTTTAATAGGGTGGTAGTGTTATATGATAATGATAGCACTGGTGTAAAGGGTATGATTGATATGAAGAAGGCATACAACTTAAAATGTATCTTTATACCCTTAGGGTATAGAGCTAAAGATATAAGTGATCTTATAAAAAAAGTAGGTTTTAACAAAACTTATACAATATTAAACAAGCTACTTTATGGATAAATGTATCAAAAAAGAGGAAATAGCAATTAGTCTAGAGCACTTAAATGCTATAACAGCAACCAGAACAGCTGTACTAGATCAAGGCCACACATATACATATATTTCTAATTCAGCTGTAGATCTTTTTAACAGGGTGATATCTTCATTAGCTAATAAGCTTACAAAAGATAAACAGGACTTATCAGAATTTAAAGCTAAAGAAGTTAAATCTGATTTAGATTTAGATAGTATTAATAGGTTAGAAAGAAGAATAAAGATTACTTCAGAGGCTATAGATGTAAGTAAATACCTTAAAGGCAGGCCGTTCTCCAACGGCTATAAAATAACAACTGACCATACAGTAAATGAAACTAAACTTAGTGAAATACCTTTAAGTTTGCATATAGACAATAAAGGGAAAGCTCTTATATTTACTAGAGCTTTATTGGGGAAATCAATAATACAGATATTAGAAGAGAGTGGGCATATTGGTCCAGTTAATATGAGATGTGCAGTGGAGGTTCTGCTAAATAATTCTGATCTGATTACAATACCAAAGAACTATAAGGATCTATTGCCCCCAATATCCACACACTATGGGATAATTTCAATATCCACATACTATGGGATAATTTGTCGTTCAGAACAACAATCTATATGGACCTACATAGCAAAAGTTATAAAAATGTCTTCTGAGGACCTTGATTATCAACCCTATTTTAAAGAGATTAAGCTTGGTAGAGCTATAACAGCTATAATGGGCAGTGCTGTACCTAGTGCAGTAGTAGAAAAAATAGTGCAAGAAGTTAAGGACTTGGCAGATTCTGCTAATACTAACCTAGAAAAAGCTGTTAGTATAGTAGAAGGTCATGATATATTATTTTATTACAATAGGCATAATAATCTATTCTTAGAAAAATTGCCAGAAGGAGTTGTAGAAAGTGCCAATATTAATGCTCAAGAAAAAGGCGGATCATTAGCAGGTAGTTGTATGAACGGCTATTCTAATTATAGTAAGTTGAATTTTTATGCCTATAATCCTGATAGAATTAAGTTGCTAGTTTTAAAGAGTAAAGTACCTAATAAAATCTTAGCTAGGAGTATTCTATGGTTACCAGATGATGGTAAGGTATATATGGATAGAATATATTCTATTTCAGAGACATGTGCTAGAATACTTAGGAAATATGCTAAGGATAAAGGGTTCATAGGTATACATCACAGCTCTGTGATATCTGATACTGGGTATGATGCCAAATTTGTATTAGAAGACTTGTACGCACCTAATATTAAGCACTATAGACTCCCTTATTTAGACTCTCTAAACAGGAGAGGTTTTGTACTCACCAAGGATAACAAAGTCAAAGTTACATTATCTTATGGTCCATTTAATACCCCTGAGAAAGATAAATGGGTAAAAAGAAAAGTAGAAGATGATGAAGTTAAGTATATTGATGAGTCGGATATTTCAAATAAGAATAGTCTTAATGTAGATAAAGATAAAATAGCAACTCTTACAAAAATAATAAATACTTCTAAAACAGAAGATCTGGATAATGAGGTAAGTTTTAACACTGATGCTAATATTAAAGCAAAAAAGGTAAGCTCTGATCCTAATTTAGAAGGCGTTATCAGTGATATTAATAAAATACTGTCAACAAGGTATGGGGTAAAGAGTCCACTACGGTCTAAAAACATGGGTATCAAAAGAATATTTAGTCAATACATGACTTTAAACAGTGTAACAAACAGAAACTTTTTTAACCGTATTAATGTAGACGAAGCAGTAAATACAAAAACATTCAATAACACAATTTGCTCTGTAGAAATTGGCAGCAAGGATGTTATATATAAGGATAAGCACTTAGTAAAGAATTTACTATTAAATCCTGATATAGATTTTTATGTAACAAAAAAGAATATTGTGACAGATCCTAATTATCTAAATGTGACTCAGTCAGGTCCCTATTGTATCATATTACATAAAAATAATATCTTTAAAGTTTTTGGTAAGAACAATATAAAAGAAGTAAGTACCAATTATTACAAACATACGGCCTAAATTTTCAAAATATGCCAGATATAAGCTTGAGAATGTTAAAGAATGTGCTGTCTATACAATCTAAATCTACTTACAGCAAAGATAGTAAAGACAATGATTTGCAGATAAGGAGGTACATAAAGTCTGTGCTGTCTTCTAATAATATTAAACATTTTGAAGATGGGTACGGCAACATATATGCTGTAAAAGGCAAAACAGAACTGTACGATTGTATAGTAGCTCATGTTGATACAGTACACAACATTAACAACAACGTAGAAGTGAATAGAAATGGGGATTACCTATATGCCTTTGACCCTATAAATGTTAAACAAGCAGGTATAGGGGGTGATGATCTTGTAGGGGTTTATATAGCTTTACAAGCTCTAAAAGATAGGGATAATATAAAAGCTGTATTCTACAGAAACGAAGAGATAGGTAAACTGGGTAGTAAATTCTCAATAAGTAATAATAAGACATTTTATAGCAACTGTAAATTTGTTATACAAAACGATAGAAAAAATAACACGGATTTTATAGTTAAATCTAGTGGTATAGATATTTGCAGTAACAGTTTTAAAAAAGATGCTAAGATATATCTTGACAAAAATGGGTATAAAGAAAGTACAGGTTTGTCTTCAGATATTGATACTTTAGTAAGTGGTGGTATAGGCATAAGTGCTGTAAATCTTTCTTGTGGTTATTTTAGGCCCCACTCTGATACTGAAGTTGTAAGTATTAGTGATGTAAAACGTGCTTACAGCTTAACTACAGATTTATTTGATAACTTGATTAAGAAATATAAACATACTTATACTCCCCCAAAAAATACTAATAATAACCAGTACTACTTTAGTGGTTATAACACAAATACTGGTATTGATGATGTATATGCTAAGCAGCATTCTTCAGAGTATAAAGAAACATTAAACAAGATTGATTCGACTAAGAAAAATGAATATAAACTTTTCCTTAAGCTTAAAGGTGTAGATTTCTACATATTGAAAAACCACGAAGATATTGAAGTTCCTATAAAAGGGCACACTTGTAGTGAATGTAGTAAAGAAGAAACTACGTATTTTATCCCTGATGAAAATAGGTTCTTCTGTATAAGCTGTAATAAGTTTATAAACAATGATTTAAATTTAAGGAAGAAACTAATTATAAAGGATTCAAAACACGTATTTTACCATAATGGTATAAACAACAGATGGATTAGGGATAATGCTGTCTGGGATAATACTTTTGATTTCTATAGACACAAAAGATATGGAGAATAATAACTTTAATTAGGGGCTTTCGTATAATGCGAAATGCAACGTGGGTTCATGTTGAGCCCCTAATTTTATTATTATGAAGCGAAAGAAGAATAGGAAGGTAAAGAATGCTACTATTAAAACAGTAGATGGTATAAAGTTTAAGTCTAAGTTGGAAGCTCATTGTTACAATAGACTTAAAGAAAATAATATAAAGGCTGAATATGAGGGTAAAAAGTTTGAAATTATACCAGCTTTTATATATAATAATGAGAAAGTAAGGAAAATGACCTATACTCCAGATTTTGTTGGTACTTATAAAAATAAGAAGTTTGTAATAGAGTGTAAAGGGAATCCTAATGATGCTTTCCCATTAAGGTGGAAGATATTTAAGTATTATCTATATAATACTAGGTCTAAGTATGATTTGTATTTACCTAGGAGTATGAAACAGGTAGATGAGACAGTTGAAAAAATAAAAAACAATGGAACTAATTTACATAACAGCAAAAATGATGGAGCCAGGAGAAGCAGGGATAAAGGAGAAAATAAAGGCTCACAAAAAGGAAATAAAAAGACTGAGAAAAAGGCTAAGAATGATAAGAAAATGGAGAAATAGGGGGTTACCTTGGTATGAACGAGAAGCAATATTATAAAGAAAAGGGGGTATCTAACTCCTCGTTAAATTGGTTTTTATATTCCCCCGCTTATTTTAGGAAAAGATTAGATGAAGAGATAGCTGAAGAGCAGAAATCATGGCAATCTATCGGTCGTAAGGTGCATATGGCTATACTAGAACCAGAAGAATTTGAAAAAAACTATATATATTTAGAATATCAACAGCCTAAAAGCCCACAACAAAAACAATTCTGCGAAGAGTATGTTAAAGATAGGCGCAATAGACCTAAAGCTACTAAAATATCTAGTAAGATTAAAGCTTATGGAAAAGCTTACAATACTAAAGCTATCAAGGAAGAAGATGTGAAGAAAAAGGCTGAAAGTCTACAAAGAAAGCTTAAGGATTATATAAACTACTTAGAGAAATCTAAGGAATACAAAGATATATTGACTAAAGCTGAATGGAATCTAATTAACCGTTTGAAAGAAGCCGTATTTGAGCATAAAATAGCTACAGAGGTGTTGGGTATGGGTGGGAGTAATGAGCTCTTTAAAAGCCAAATTTCGGCCTATAGTGAGCTTCCTATATTTTGGAAGTACCCAACTGATATTGATGTAGACTGTAAGTCAATGGTTGACAGGCTTGTTATAGATAAAGAGAATAAAACAATAAAGTTAATCGACTTGAAAACAACTAGTAATATAGGTAAATTTAGCGACTCATTTAATGACTATAGTTACTATAGACAGCTAGCTTTTTACTGGCTAGCAGTTTATTACATGGCTAAGAATGATAGCTCAATACCTGACATACGTGATTATAAGAAAGAAACATATATTATAGCTCTACAGAAAAGGGACATACCAGAGTGTAGAGTTTACAAGATACCAGAGCACAAACTTAACGAGGGATTAGCAGAGATAGAGAGAATATTACCAGAAATTGCATGGCATATAGAAAATGACAAATGGTTCCATACTAAAGAGTACTACACAGGAAACGGAATCGAAAAACTATTTAAACATGATGAACAACATGCAAACGTTAAGTAATCTTAACAAAGGCAGAACAACTGAAAAGACTCAAGCAACTAGATTTCTAATGCCTCTGGTATCCAAGGGATCTGATGGTACTTATCTTGAATTTATTAAGAAAGGAATTGATAATTGCTATCTGTATGAAGAAGATAAATTAATACTAGTTTATGAACATACAGATGATAATATTAGCCTTGAAGAAAAAATGAGGGGTAATAGCTTGTTTGAAGACAGTATTGATATTAAAAACGAGAATAAAGTAGGGTATATATTTAATGTACCTGAACAATATAAACAAGACTTAGAGAATTTTAAGCAGGGTAAATATTCTGAGTTTAGTAAAGATATGAAAGATACTATACTCTCCTTCTGGAATTTAGACCCCAAGGATGAAACTAACGTCCTTTATGGTGTACTAAATAAAACTGAGATAGGTAAAGACTATGCTCAAGACCAAAAAGAAGATAACGATGAGTTTGAAGGAGATGAAGTATGGATGAAACCGAATATAGAGATTGAACAATTTTCAAACATATATTCAAAAGCATAAGTTGGTTAGTTAGGGTTTAATAAGTTGGGGTGTCATTCGGTTGGCACCCCTTTTATTTTAAATTAAATTATTATGAAAATATATATAGATCCAGATAAGTACTCAGAAGAAGATTTAGGGCTGCTTATAAATGCTTTAAGAGATATAGGCATATATGCTGAAGCAGCTGAATTAGAAACTGAAGTCTTAAATAGAAGAGTAGATGAAACTATTGAACAAAACGATAACAATTAAGTTAGGTAATGAGATGGATTAAATACAATGAGTGGATCGCCTTAAAGATTTATTCGTATATATTTGATAAGATACACAGAAGAAAACTTTTATATGATAATTATTATAGTATGCAACAATTAAATTTACAATTTAAAGAAGATCCACGACTAGTAGAAAAGCGGCAGAAGCTGCTAGATAACTGGTATAAGATACTTAAAGATGAATTCAATAAGGACTATATGCAGCGAATATCAGCTTATTTAGCTAATAGGTATAAAGAAGCTGAGGTATATCCACCTAAACATCAAATATTTGAGGCATTTAAACAATGTTCTTATAATAAGACTAGGGTGGTAATGATAGGTCAAAACCCGTATCATACCCCTGGTACTGCACATGGTCTAGTATTTAGTAGTCTGCAGAAGAAGACTCCACCTAGTTTAAAGAATATTTTTGTTGAGATAGAGAATGAATTAGGCAAACACACGTTTAATCATAACGACTTAACTCAATGGGCTAATCAAGGTATACTATTGCTCAATGCTTCGCTTACAGTTGAAAGGGGAGACCCGTTATCTCATACAGATATAGGGTGGGATAACTTCTTAAAAGCTGCTATAACTAAGCTGAACAAGCATAATAACCAAATAGTATATTTGCTGTGGGGTAAATTTGCACAATCTTTCAAACCACTAATAGATACTGACAAACATATTGTATTAGAAGCAGCTCACCCTAGCCCATTCTCTGCAGACAGGGGATTCTTTGGCTGTGGACATTTTAAGGAAGTAAAAGATAAGTACCCAGATATAGATTTTAATGTATACTAAAATGAAAAATTTACTAAGAGTCTTTATTATAATAGCGCTTACGGCAGCTATAATAACCAGTTTTATACAAAAAGACTATTTCCTATCGACTAGTATTTTATGGATAGTATTAATGCTAGAAGCAATTTTAGATATTTTAGATAGGCACAAAATTAATAAAAAATAATGCGATGGCTAAAAATATTCAAAGGAGAAATTTTATAATCCTTATCTTAAGCGAAATGCTAAGTTATATGGGTCTAGAAGCATATCCTCATAATAGTGATAATGTTACACTTATATATTATCACGGTAGTAAAGTAAAGGTAGTTAAAGTAGTAAAATTTGAAAAATTATTAAGATTTTGTGGGTTAGATTATCTAGTAGATAAATACTCTTTCCTGCACGAAACAGCTTTCTTTCAAAAGTTAACTGAATGTAAGTACTTTAACCCCACTATATTTAGACCTGGTAATAGTAGGGATACATATAAACAGGCTAAGGAGCAAAAGCTAAATACTTTATTTACAAGCTTTGTCAATCATGTATCAAATAATAGATTAAGTTTATATAAAAACCCTTATATATTTACTATCCATGAAAGAATGCACCTTAAAGCTATAGACTATTTCTTTGTGTTTAATACAGAAGAAACATTAGCCTTGCAAGCTAAAGCAATAAGGGATTCTTTACTAAGCCCTGAAACAGTAAGGGAATACATATTGGAAGATAAAGGTAAGAATTACTTTATACCTGATGGGGCTGTAGAAGATTGTATAAATGAATTGATTGATAGTGTAGTACAAGTAAAAGGTAATTTAGAAAACTACCTAAGGGAAGTAACAGCGAATACTGTAAAGAAAGATATCCTGAATATCTATAATTATTACGTTATGAGAGATTACTATGAAAACTAAAAAAGATAAATTCTTTAAAAAACCTAGGAGAGTAGTTATAAAATGCTTGAATCCTAACTGTGACGCTCAAAAACCTTTTATTATGAATGTTAATAACATTCATGAGAGTGAGATCAGTGAAATATTAAACTGCCCTAGATGTGGTAGTAATAATATAGAGATAGTAGAAGTAACTACCCCTAGAAAACAAACACTCGTTATATGAAAAAAATAGATGAAATTGTAGAATATAATTACGCACCAGGTTATTCCTTAGTCCATTTTATTGGGGACGGAAGGTTTAACTCCCTAGTACGAAACAGTGACCTTGTTTGTACACATCTAAAAGAAAGGCAAGAGCCTAAACAAAAAAAGGTGGAAATCAATTTGTATGAAATCCACCTACATCTTTAAAAAGATCATTTAAAACAGTAATGGGGGGCTTGTTGCTGAGTCCCCTATTATTTTTTACCTAAACCATGCTAACATACTACCCATATCTGTAAGTCTATAATACTGTTTCCAGAATGGTAACATATTATTAAGGTGTTTGGCATATCGAGGATTACCTTTTAATGGTCCCTTTTCTATCTCATCAAATATACTCTGTCCAGGATCTGCAAATTCTGAGAAGAAATTTATAAGGTTCTCAATTATAGCCAAAGAAGCTGCAGGAGACCTAAGTATCCTTTGAAACTCTCCAGGACTATAGAAAAATAAAAGCTCTGACCTTAACCTAAGGGCATGGAATGCTATTGTTTGATACATGTACTCTTCCCTATCATCATCTGCTTCTTTAAGACCTTTTAGAGCTGCCCAGCCAATTATTATAAATGCAGCTAAGAATATATGATCACCTAGAGTCCTGCGTATATTAGCTCTTTCTACTGCTGTAACTCCTTTCCAATGAGCTCTAGCCATATCAGCTTTAAACCTCATAAGATCCCATATTATCTTAGGCATTATCCTAAGGAATGAGATATAAGCACCTTCAACAGAGGATTCTAGCAGTTCATTGTACTTAAACTTATAGTTACCATTTTCATCCTTTAGCCTCGAATGTTCCCACCTACGTTTAAATCCTGGTACAACAAACTTCCTAAACATCATACCTGCTTGACCTAAAGCATGTCTCTGAATAGCGTTAGAGCCTTCTTTAGAGTATTCACCGTGCATTCTAGATAAAACTCTTTTGATCTTATTACCAAATTGTAGAGCTTCATCTCTAGTCCAATCAGACTCTTTCTCAACTCTATCATTTAATTTAATCTTGCCTGTTTCCTTATCTACTTCAATTGCGTGATAAAGTGTCATATCTCTTCCGTTGGACCTTTTCATGATATTCCCATCTTTATCATATATTTTCTGTGATAGAGCCATTGATACTGCAAATCTTACTTGCATCATATATTCGCCCATATGAGACTGGAAGAATGCTAGATTACTAGTCATTAACTGTCTAAACTTATTGTGCTTCCTCATTCTGGGATCATTACCATAGTCGTGTAGTATATCCCACCACTCTTCTAACCTACTCAATTTGTTAGTAGGAGCCCTACTGCCTATATCATTGAATATACCTGGTAGATTCGTCTTAAATATTATACCAGCTCTTTCATAGTCTTTCATATTAGTATATTCACCAGCAAAGGCTTCTACACGTTGCATAACTTGGCCTAATCCCCAGTTAGCTATACCTTGTACTAAGTTTAGACCTAGTAGATTATAAGCTGAGTACTTATTAATATTTTGTATAACTTTAGTAGTATCTACAGACTGGCCAAATACAGAGAACTCGCCCATTTGCTCCATAGACTTACCATACATAGCGTGTTTCATCCAATCCTCAAACTGTTCAGCTATATAACTTCCTTTCTCTTTAGTAACTTCTTTACCCCTAAGGGACCTTAGAGCATTTTTAATAGGGTTGCCTTTAGCTACTAATCTCAACTTCCTATTATTAAGGTGGAATTGAGTAAGTTCCATGAACGGCAATATTTCACTCTTGTACTTATAGTCTATCCCCATTGTAAACCTCATATTATACAAAGAAGCTAGATCATATGACTGTTCACTTTCATTTATATTAGATGAGTAGAATATAGGTAAGAACATTCGTTCATTGCCGTTTTCATCTTGAAGCTTTAATATCTCACTCCTCTGTTTCTCAGTTTTCCCTGTTCCTACAGTTTCACCTTTCTGTATATCTTCAGGCCGCCTAGTAAATGCTTTCCTACCAGTACCCTTTAAAGCTTTACCTATATTATATCCTGATCTTAATCTTTCTACGAAAGTTTTCGATACTCCAGGCAGCCTAGTACCTAGTCTGTACTTATATGGGAGCCTCATATCTATTTCAGCATTCTTGTTTACTATATATTCATAGTATTTAACTCGTGGATCATCTGGATTCTTACTTTTTATATTCGTTAGTTTCTCCCACTCAGGATTCTTCCACATGTCTATAGGTGTTCTATACTCCCATTCATTCTCACGTATCCACTTAAGTATTTCTGAAATAGCTGTTTCATTATCTTCAAGGATATCAGTAATATCCCTCTTAAAGTCTCCTGGGGAGTAGTCATTATCAATAAGCTCTGTCTTTGTCTCTTCTGATAATATACCTTGTTCTACTAATGTGTCATAAAATAAGGCTTTATCTTTCCTATATTTATTAGTATCAAAATTAGTATTATTATTTTTCCACCTATTAATCTCTTTACCCCTAGCCCTAGCAGCTTTTTTAGGATTTACACCGCTATAATCTCTTCCAAAAGCTATCTCTTTAATTAGGTCTAACTGGCTATGAAATTCGCTGTGAAACTCTGACACATAGTGTTGTGTGTACTTAGAGTTATGACTCTTATATTCATATAGATTAGGTTCTAGTAAGAATTCTTTACCACCGCTAGTATATCTTACCCAGTTACCATAGTCCTCACTTTTAGTAACTACAGCCTCTTTAAAGTTATTAGCACCTTTTTCACTTATATATATAGTTCTGCCTACCCTAAATGCTACATCTCCAGATATTATAAACGACTGTGTTTTCTCTAGCATAAAATCATACAGACTCTCAGGACTAGATATAGTAGTATAGCCTTGTTTCTTTTCTAGCTCCCTTGTAAGTTCAACTACTTCATCCCTAACATCTATAGATTCATCTCTAGACTTATTATGCTGAATCATAAAGGCTTTAACAGCTGATGCTACAACCTCATCATTACTATCTAATACACTATCAGCCCATCTAGCTAAGAAGGGTATATCATACTTAGCCTTCTCTATTTCATTACGTAGGCTATTCCTTATATTCTGTTTTATCAAGTCCTCATTTTGCTTCACTTCTTCATCAAGAAACTGTGCTAAAGGCTTAGCTTTTTTATCTTCTTTAGACCACTGACGCCATTCTTTTTCTTTCTCTAATTTAAACTCCTCATATGCCCTAGTATCAAATTCACTAAGAGCATTTACTAATATCTCAGATGAATCCCTAGTATACAGACTTTTTATAGAGTTCTTCATTTCTATAGTACTAGTAAGGAAATCACGTATTCCAGAAAATTGCTCTTGTATTTCACTTTGTTTAGTAAACTTTAGATATTCTTCTTTCATTTCTTCTAAAGTATCAAAAGCAACTAGATAGTCATACCATTGGCGGAATAATTCTGCTAACTCTTTATTAGTAACTTCACCTTTATCTATCCTATCTTTTAAACTCCAATATCTATCATATATATGCTTAGTATGTTTACCAGCTACAGAAGCAAATCTAGCTAGTGCTACTATAGGGCTATCCTCTTTCATCTTTTCATATTCTTCAGACAGCTTAGCCACTTGTTCTCTCTTACCCCTATTTTTGTATAGTGATATCTTAGTCTCTAATCTTTCTAAGACTTTATCCTTCAGTTTATCAGCCCTAGTTATATTACTATCAATAGCTCCTTGAGCTGATACTATGCCCCTTATCATAGCTATATTCTTCTTCTCTTCAGCTGTAAGCTCCCTATCAACTCTTTGTTCATAAGAGTCTACCAGGGTTTCCTCAGCAGCTTCTGTAGGCTTCTGACTTACAACTTTTTTAGCTAATTTCCTAACGGCAGACTTTTCAATATGTAATAGTTGCTTAATCCTATCAAATATACGCATCAGTACTCTTTCCCACCTACTAGCTTTTTGTAGTCTCTGCTCATTATCTTTGATATTATTGAATATATCAGCAGTATCTCTACCTATTGCTGTAGCTAGTACTTCTTTCTTTAGGGTAATATCATCAACACCTACCAGATCAGAATAAGTATTATATACTTCTTGTTCTATACTAGATCCTTCAAGTTCTTTTAAAGCCTTCTTAACTAGTGGGTTCTCTAACCCACCCATCAAGTCTATAAGCAAGTGGCCAAACTCATGGCCTATAGTATCTGTAGTCCATTTATTAGGGTTAACCCGTATTACTCTACCATTTTGTTCAAGTAAGCCTTTTTGCTCAATAGAATAATCTTCTGCTACATCTTGTACATAAGGGAAGGTATTAAGCATTATATCTTTCTTACGCTCAAAGTCAGCCCTATTTTCTTTATCAAGAATATCAGTACCAAGATCGTTAGTGTTGACCGTCATTCTATAACTACCTTCCTGAGTAGTCTCAGCTTCACTATTGTTTACTAAAGATTCCCATATATTTCTTGTAACAATATTAAGCCTTTGTTTTTTATCAGATATGAGATTACCGTTATTCTTAAGAGCTATAGAATTAAGCTTTCTATATACCTTTTTAGCTAATCCCTCTCCTCGACGTCTATCAAACTTTATCCAACGTACTCTGAGATTATTGCCTTCTCTTTCTAATAACACATCTCCTATCTTACCTTCACCGTCACTTACCTTGTACTGAATACTTTCACCGCTAGATATTCTAAGAATATGTTCTAAGGACTCTTTATTTTCTTCTGAAGGCTCCATTACAACATCTTTAAGATCATATCTCTGCTCATATTGATCTAAAGATATAAGATCTTCATTAGCCTGCCTGCGCATCTCATCTATCTCTTGCTGATTACGCTTAAGTGCAAAATTGTCTATCTCTACAGTATATACATCTCTACCAGCCTGCCTACTAGCATCCTGTTTCTTTAATAGCTTCAATAAACCAGGATTATTACTATTAATAGCATTGACTAACTTAAGAGCCTTAGCATAATTATTACTACCTTCAGAATCTGCTTTAACCCATATTTTATCTTGATACCGCTTACCTGCTATACCATCTTGAGCTATTAGATGGTCTTCTACAGATTTACGAGTAAAGAATCTCTTATCTTGTGGTTGTATTCTTACTCTACCCGCCCTTTGTTCATAGGAAGGCTCATTTTTAACAAATTCTCTAAAGCCCTGTATATCTTGTTCAGAGCCTAGTATATGAATTTGATCAGGATTAAATACAGCTGGATAACCTTCTGCTATTATAGAATCAAAATTTCCATATTTTTCTAGCTCCCCTATTTGCTTATTCTTAATAAACTGGCCACCTCCTGTATTAGGATCATATATATCTAAAAGACCCAGATAGTTTTGCTTAGCCTTTTCATTACTTATATTGTCTATATATCCCCTACGCTCTATATCCATACCCTTCTCTATATCGGATACAGTTCCTTCGCCGTATTTAGAGTCTATAAAGTTTTTTACAGCTCTAAGATCTTTGTAACTAAAAGGGTTCTTTATATCTAATAAAGCATATACTATAGACTTACCTACATAAGGTTCTTTTCCAACTTTATCAAAAAAGAAAGCATCACTAGTTCTACCATGGCCTTTTTCAAATCCTACCTCCTTCATATTAGGGTGAGATGAAGAGTGCTGGTATATTTCCCTAGTTGTACTACTAGAAAATATAGTATTTAAGTATTGAGAGTAAGCTTCTAAAGCTTGTTGTTTTTGTTGTGGGGTTACTTCAAAATTACTAATAGATTCAGATTTAATATCTTCAAGCATTTGCTTATAAGATTCAGCGTGTCTGTCTATTGTACTATCAGGTACATTAGCTCTATTTTCACCTCTTGCTATTTGTGCTTTTATTCTTTGTTTAGCCAGTTCTGGATTTAAATCCATCAACTTGTATTGAACATTAGCAGTAGGTATTTCTTTTTTGATAGCTTCAATAAAAGGTAGTCTTTTATCTTTCGTTAAATTAGTAGTATCAAATACAACTTGTTTACCTTGTTTAATTGCTGCTACAGCTCTTTTAGCAGCCTCTTCATATATTTCTTTATCTTTAGATTTGTCATTTATATCACCTGTAAACTCAACTCTCATTGCGTCAGGTTCTATAACTACTAAATTTTCTTGCGGTAAAGATTTTATAAAAGTGGACTTTCCACTACCACTTGTACCGATGGGTAATATAACATCTGGTTCACTTTTAAACCCTAAAGCTTCATATACTTTATTAGCTAAATCAGGGTTTTGCTGAAATACAGCATCCACTCCTTCTTTAACTCTAGGAGCTCTTTGTTCACTACTAGGTAAATCCTCTACTGTTATAGTCCTATCTAATCTCCTGTTTATAATATACTCAGAGAATGTAAGTATTTCTTCAGTAGCACTATTTACCAACTTTTTACCTGATATAGCCCTGAACAAATCAGTAAACAAGGCTACTATCTTATCCCACAATGAGGGAGATGTTGTTTGAAGTTCCCTTACAAAATTAGGATTGGCTATAATCTCTGATACAAATTCTAAAGGATTTTTAAGTCCATAAGACTTACTATTAGGCAACCTCCTTAAAGCCTCTTGCCAGTATCTCCTTATTTTATCATGGAACTCTCTCTCTGTTTTAGTGGTAGGCTCCAACAAAGACCTTACAGTTAGACTATGCATACCTTCGTGTATCATAGAGACACCAAAATAACTAAACATAGAGGAGTCTAACCTCTCCATAGAAATATGAATAGTATTTTTATTTGGATCGTAATACATATAAGCATTAGAATGCCCTTCACTATCAAATTGAGTAGTAATAACAGCATCAGTCTTTTCTATTAGATCCAACCAAACTCTATACTTATTACTATGAAAGAATGTATCGTAATTATCCCTAAGTTTTTTGACAACTTTTGGTACATGAGTATCTTCAATCTTTCCATCAAATATTGTATCTCTTATTTGTATAGAATTTAACTGTGATATTCTATCCTCAGTCTCAGCAACAAGCTTATCTACCTGATTTCTATAGTACCTGATTCTAGATTCCAGTAGTGAAATGGCATTACTGTATTCCTTTTTTGCTATCTTAGCTATAGGATCTACAGGAGTTAATCCAGTCATTCTAGTGAAATAATCTTGACTTATTTTTCCATCTTGAAGGTCTTCTATAAGATCATCTACATCATAGGTAGCTAGTTTTCTATTCCCTTCAAAATACATACCTAAGGAGCTGTAATCATAAGACCTTAATATTTCAGCAATTTCTGGTAATGCTGCAAAAGCTTCAGAAGGTACCATCATACCAGCCCCATAGTCACTCTTTATACGCCTTATAGCCTCTTCGTATATTTCTATGTTCTGGTTATACTCTTCTATCATAGATGATAAGCTCATAGCAGCTTCAGTGGTTATTTCACTTTCTTGCAACCTATTAGTTCTGCCATAGTCATCAACAAAATATATATTATCAGAATCAAATGTAACATACTCTTCATAAGTACCATCAGATGTAAATGCTTGCTCCTCAATATATATAATACCATCATTACCCCATGCTTTCCATGTCTTAACATCTTCAGTACCTATATTAGCTACAGTATCGTACTCTACCTCTTCAGATGAAAACTTCCTAGGATTACGCATATTGAGGAATAGCGGCCTAGTCTGTATATTCTCTTCACTAACCCCAGTTCTTTCAGCACTAGACTTACCATACCGCCTAGCAAAATTAATATTAGGTGTAGCATAGAATGCTGCTTTATCGCTAGTACCAGAGAATTGTTCAGTACTACCATGCCATAGTACTTCGGGTTCCCCGTTAACATCTACAGCTTTAGAAGAATTCTTAGGATCGTTAACCCAATCACCAAACCATTCTTTAAACTCTGAAGTCCTTGTATGCAAATAAGTCCTTAAAGCTGTATTGAAATCATATGTAGACTCTAACTCGCTGAATAAATTAGATATATTATCGTTAGGAGCTTTATACTGATTTTTATCATAAGCATCGGTTACCTCACCACTACTTATCATACTCTTAAGTAAAGTAGCTTCCTCTTCATTAAGATTAGGGAATGCTTTCTGTATAGTACTTACAGTATGGTCTGCTTTACCCTTAGGTAATTTCTTAGTTGTTAGACTCTCGCCTTTAGCGCCCATACTCTTAGCTGTCTTATCTACATCTTCTTCAGGAGTGATAGTGTCTTGTAAGGATTCTTTACTATAGAATACAGCTAAATTATCAGCTTTACTTACCTCTGTAAAGTCTTCATATATTTTCTTACCACTTTTACTAATACTGCGTATGCCATTAGCATCGAACAGTGTATTCCTCGGCTTGTCTTTAGAACTAGCTAAATTAGCTTTATTTTCTTCAAAGAGTGTATCTTTGAGACCATACTCTTTAACCTTATGCCCCCTAGAACTATAACCACGTCTATCAGTTAGCCTATATACTGGATCTTTAACAGCATTATAACCTATATATTCATATAGATACACTTCATCACCCCAAAGACGCTTTATAAATGGTTTATAAACAGGAGTACCATGAGAATTACTACCTACCCATAGTTCATTCTTCTCGCTATCTACAGTAATAAGGGCTGATTCTCTGTTACCCCACCCTACAGTATTATATAGAGCAGCATCTTGTACTTCAGGTACAATATTATCATTAAACCAACTATGCTTGAAGAATTCATCTAGTACTTCAGCAGCTATACTACTAAAGTTCTCTTCATGATTAAGGTCTTGTATTTGCCAAGATATATAATCACTGAACCCAACATCCCTTAAGTACTGAAATGGTATATATTCAAAGAAAGAATTAAGGGTACCATTGAACCCTGACGTAAAGAAAGCATAAGCTACAAGATCTTTACCTAATCTCCTTACAGCATCATTGGGATATGATAATAGTTCTTTCCAGCCTTTAGTAACTTCATCCTTATCCCACTTCTCAGCTATATCAATAGTATTTGTAGCTAATTTATCGTAATCAGATTCATTCTCTGCTAGCCTAGGACTTAACATATCTAACAGTTTATTCTTCTTAAGATCTTGGTACTTATTAGGGCTGAATTTGACATTGTATACTCGCCTAGCTACACTATTATTACCTTTGAGTAATTTATTAACACTAGCTGAATCATACCCCATATATTCAGGATCTGAAAAGAATCTAGATACTATAGCAGAATATATTTCATTAGCTGAATAGTTTACTACATCCTTCATTAAACGATTATCTGAAGTATACATAGTACCAGTAAATTTAAGTACCTGGTTATGTATGTAGTCAAACCCATCCGTAGAAGTAATAGTTCTATTCTTTAATATAGTATGTAAAGCTGGTAATACGTTGTTCATGTATTCCCCTAGGAAAGTATCTGTAAAGCTCTTTTTAAAGTTCTTTATGACATTATCCCTAAGTACTTTATTGTACTTATTTTCATATATCCTAGCTTCAACTAAGTTCTTACCATACTGTGCAGTATCTATCCTAGAGGCCATTACAGCTTCTGTTAGAGCTGCCCCATACCCTTTTAATTCTTGGTACTTACCTAGTATCTCTAATTGTCTAGCATAATATTCAAAGTCATTAGCATGTTTACCAGAAGCATCCTTCCTGAGCCTAGTAAAGTTGAAAGGCTTACCAGTACTTTCAGTTTCAAACTTCTCTACCCCTTGTTTCTTAAGCTTCTCAAACTCTTCTTTCATCCTCTTCTTATAGATACCTCTAACTACACTAACAGCAGCAGTATTTATAGCAGCTATGCCAGAACCTGATTTATCTGTGAGTGAGTCATAGTAAGCTAAATCTTTCAAAATAGGCTGTGCTAAGAAGTAGAATGTCCTATCCCCTAAACCGGACCTTAATAGCAAGTTAGCTACATTCTGTGTAGTATTGTTAACATTAACATCAAATATATAGGGGTCTTTGCCTATATCAACAAGAGCACTAATAGCAGCTGACATCCAGTCTGATACATACTCCCCATCTACACCTTTATGTACTGCTAAATTAGTTGTACCAGTTGTAGTCTTTTCAATTTTTGTTATTTTTTCATATTGAAACTGCACATATCCCTTACCTTCTAGCCTACTATATTCTTCTTCAGACCATCCTTCTACTTTAGACCATTCCTCAGGAGTTATTTTATCTAAGCTGTATTCATCTGTTGTAGCTCTAACTAATACAGATCTACCCTCTGTATCAGTGAATTTTACAACATCACCTTTTTTTACATGTTTTCTAGCCTCAGGACTCCTACTAGTAGCTGTTCTATCCCCGCTTATTATTAAATCCATTGTAGACTTACCTCGGAACTCTGGCCTCATTTTTCTTCCTCCTTGACCGTCTTTAAAGTTCATGGGCATAGTTACACTTGGTTTAATATCTGTACCAGCTACATTAGTTGTATTAGTAGGAGTAAACTTCTGTCCTACTTTATATCCTTCTTGAAGAGCTTTTTCTATTAAATCAGCAGTCTGTTTTTGAATGCCTGGTTTCACAGACTCTCTATTACCAGCGACATTTAAAACTTTAATATTATTATCTGCAATCCATTTAGCTAATTCTCTAGAAGATGGATTTACTATATAGGGTTTATTAAGCTTTTTTGCTAAATTTACAGTAAGCTTAGTACCAGGTGAAGTAGTATTCCCTACTAACAGAGTACCATCACTATTTTCAATATTTTTCCTAGTACGCTTAGGATATATTTTAGGATCATACTCTCCTTCTACCAGCCCGTATTTACTAGAAAGACTTTCATCCTTGCCTTTTTCAGTTATAAATCCTTGAGGAGCAGTACCGCCAGTTTCTATACCTAGGTTAAGAGCAGCAACTAATCCACCCTGATCAGCCCCTGTTTGACCCCCTGATATTATTTTAGATAGACTTACTTTTACAGTTCTCTCGCCACTTATATAGTCTTTAACAAACCTATAAAAATCAAATTTATATGAAGCCTCTTCACCTTCTAAAGTGCCCCTAAGTACACTTTCGCCAGGTATCTCTACATCAAATAGTGTAGTCTGTTCAGTATCAATAGTCTCTATAGCATCACTGTCATACAGCATACTCATCGCTGTTTCTTGTAGACCTTCTTCTATCTTGATGCCTCCGCCAACTTCTTTTGTAGAAGCTTCTATTATTTTATTAACTGTCTCTTCATTATTACTTATCCAATGTGCTTCTTCAAATGTAACATCAGGTAAAGGCATTTTCATAGATACCCACTTATCTAATACCTTACTATTGTAAGAATCTATTATACTTTTATAGGAAGCTATGTCTTTATACGGTATAGGAGTAGTTTGCAGAGCATTAGGTAACTTAGCAGCTTCAATAAGCTTATTAGCAGGTATACCATTTACTTTAGTTTTCTTCAACTTCTCTATATACCTAGACTTCTCTGTAGCTGGTACTTCTTTTATATAATCTTGATATTGTTCAGGTAGTACCCCATTTAAGTTAAATTCGCCCATTAGCTCATAAGCAGTACTAAAAGCTTCTTTTAGCATATCATCTGGTGTCTTCTCTAACTCTGCAGCCTCTTTAGTTTGTGGTATACCTAAATCAGTATCTATATATAAATCAGCTATTTGCCCTACAATATGATGTACATTATTAAGAGCAAATGAACCTATTAAGTTCTTACCTTCAATATATCTACGCTTAGAGTCAGCTTGGAATCTAGGCGTTAAACTATAGTTATCTGGCAACTCTGTCTCAGTCTTTACTTCGCTAGCTATTTTCTTAAGTCTATCTGTGTAAGTATCTAAAGGTGTATAGGTTTGTACTGCGTGCTTAGAATCTAATAATATACTCCTATAGCTAGCTATTAGTATATTTTCAATAGCAGCTGGTGTATTCTGTTCTAATATACTTCTTTGAGCAAATTCTTCCCTATGCTCTTTCACCCACTTCTCTACTAACTCGTCAGACTTTTTCTTTATACTATCTTTAACATCTTTTATACCTTGGTTAAGGTCTTGTATCATACTATGGACAGTATCTATAGCCTCTTTTCTATCAGCTATATCCTCTTCTACAGCTTCTAAATATACACCTTGGTACCTATCAAGAGCATCCCTAAACTCAGATTGAAGATAATCTAATTCTTCTTTACTCAGCTCCCTACTCTGTAATATTCTCTTAATCTCTCTAGTGTACAACTTTCTTACATCCTCTATTTCTTTAGCTACCCCTTCTTCCCTAGCATATTTATATATACGCTGTTCAAAATTATTTACCTTGCCAGGCTTATCCTGTGAATCAGTCAAATAGGGAACAAGTATAGGATTACCATCCTTATCTAGTTCATAATTTTCCCTAAATACAAATAATTTGTCAATATCGAAATCAGAACCTGTAAGAGTAGTAAACTCTGCAGGCAGTATAACTGCATCTTTATAATTCTCTGGTAAGAAACCTACTATATTTAAGCTAGATACAGAGTTAGGACCTTGAGTAGGAACCCTATAACCTAAGGCTTGTGGGTTATTTTTAAGGAACTTTTTCTTCTGTTCAAAAGTGAGATTCTTATAGTTGGGTATTGCATCTTTATACAAATCAACACTGACAACAGCGTCCATAGATATAATATTGCCCCCTTTACCTATCCTGTAGTACTTAAGATCTTCCTTAGCTTCTTGCAACCATGTAATCTTATCCTTGTACTTATCTAACCCTTCAGTAGACTTAAGACGTCTACCAAAGTTAGATACTTGTATAAAGGGCTTACCAGGTATCAAAAGATCTATAATATTCTTATTAATAAGTGATACAACCCTATTCTCTATCCACTTTCTGTTTGGCAGAGAATCAAATTCTGGATAATTACCGTTAGCATCTGGAGTAAGGGCATCTACTATGTTGTTAGGACTGTTAGACCTTACAGCATCCTCTCTGAGGACTTCTAAGAGCTTCAATTCATTTTCGACTACTCCAGTACTAGGATTGATCCCCATGCCAGTGAGGAGCTTCCTAGCCCCTATTGTGGACAATCTACCAAGGGACTTGTTAATAGTATTAAGTATTTCTTTACCAGTAACATCTTTACCTTGTAGACTATAAATACCAGCTTTATTAACATTATACATAGGAACTTTCTTAACCTGTGTACCTAAAGCTATTTCAGTTTCTTCGTGGGGATCAGTCATAATCTGTCTCCTAAGAAACTCAAACTTCTGACTATATACAGCTGCTTTATCTAACGAGTTTATATCTTCATGCTCAGCATCTGCATAAAATTCAAACCTATCCCTATTACCTACTTTGGTAGCGGTATCAAATTTAACTTGATGTATTTTTTGTAAGTCGCCGTTAAGATTGAAAGTACCCCCAGGAGCGTAATCCCCTTTTAGCTCCATTCGATCTAACAACTCTTCAAGCTCAGTATCTTTGACTATATCCCTGGTAAGTACGGCCATAGACATTTTATCGTATGTAGGTACAGCCATACCCCTTTCATAGCTAGGGCCAAAGTATACTAACTTTAACGGTGGAAGTGGGTTAGTATCAAATTCGCCTCTCTCACCCTGTAAATCTGCTAAAGCTTGATCATCTTCTATATGCCATTCGCCTAAACGTTCTTTTATAGACTTATACATTTCAGGTGAAATAAATACCTGTGCATCTGTTTGGTCTACTTTTTTGTAGTTATTAAGCTTATTAGTAGAAAGTCTATCAGCTTCTACTGAAGAATACCCTTGTTCCAGCAGTAGATTCATGTAGTTATTCTTCAACTGCGGATAGTATACGCTGCTAACAATATTAGTATCTAGCGTAATACTGTTGTATTCAGTTTCATTAGCTAACCTATGACCGCTTGGGAAATCAGTACGTAGATTCTCACCTGTAGACCCTAGTACAGAGGAACGCTTAACTTTATTTACATCAGTACTAAAAAATGCTGGATCGCCTAATAGAACTTTATCTGTCTCTATTGTAGATACTAGGTTGTTAACAGCATAAGTAGCTATAATATCTTTAATAGCATGGTTAGTATTTCCCCCATATCTTTCCTTAGCTATATTATCTACAAGAGTACTATCTAAGTACTTGTTGCCTTGTATAGTTACTTTCTTACCTTCTACTTTAGTATCTATAATACCATATTCAGAAGCTAATTTAATAGTATCTAGTATATTAGATACTACTATATTCATAGCGTCCTGCTTTATATCTTTAGCTCGTTTCTTATTCAGGCTAGTAAACTCGTGAAACTTAGTACCATCACCTAAATAGTTACCTTGATTATCTTTAAATACTTTATATAAAGCTCTACCAATCTGTTTATAAACAAAACCAGATCTAGGCTTAATATTGTCTAACTTATAATGATAGTCTTCTACCAGATGAGTAGTTTCCCCGGTCTTTAAAGCTTCTTCAATCTGTTCTTTTGTCTGCTCTATCCTATTCTGTTCATCTAATATATAACCTTCTATTATCCTGATTATTTCAGAATCATAAGGTATTATAGTTTCCCCTTTATTATTCAGGGTAAAACTAAAATCAACAGGTTCTATACCACTGAAGTAATAGAAACTAGACCTATCAGCTAAAGTAGGCAATGGCAGCTTACCATGCTTAGTAGAATGCAACCTAGCTATTAAGTCTTCCATAGGGTTCATTCCCTCGTAGGATCTGCCCTGATCTAGGTATTCTCTAACAAAGGCAGAAAAAGTATCTAGTTTAAACTTAGCCCTAGCATTTGCATCTTCGCTAATACGTTTTAATATGTAAGAATTCTTATTGAATACAGCAGACCTATGGAGCTGTAAAGCCTCAGGATCTTTCTTTAACTTCCTTATAAAGTCTGTAGTAAAGCTGTTAAGCATATACTTAAAGTGGGCATTCCCTTGAGGACCCAATATAGTAGAAGACAGATTCTCAGGACTATACTCAGCAAAATACTGGCCTAAGTCCCTGGCTATACTTTCATTCAAGAACAATTCACTAGTATCATATCTATCCCCATTAGCTTTAGTAGGGAAATTGTCTAAAGAAGCTTGGTACAAAGTACCAGATCTTTCAAATAAGCCCTTTAGCCTATTAAGCAGATTCATAGCAGCACCGTATCTACCAGATGTATCATCTTGATCTAATACATATAGTAAAAGATCTTCATCAGTAGGTATATTTATACTATTGAGTAGACTACTGAGGGACCTTAGTAGCTTACCTAATTGATTTTCATCTTTGTTCTTAGCAATAGCCACAGAATCTCTTACTAACTTGTTGTAAGTATCGTTATACTTACGCATCTTAGACTTATCTATCTTATTATCTTTAGTAACTAAATCGCTTTTAGCTAGTCTCTGTCCCCATTCTAACACATATCGCCTAGAAGCAGATTGTATCTCAGCGTCACCAAACCTAAATCTAAACTTATTTTTCCTATCATCAAAATAGGCATTAATAAACTTATTCTTATGCAGCCTGGTGCTTACTAGGAATTGAGTACGTACTAATTCATTATGATCATTTAATCTATTATATAAGACTTCATAAGGAAAGTAATTCTCACTCTTAGACTTTAACCTCTCCAACATCTCTTCTACACTGTCTACATCATGTAAATCATTTAGTACTTTATTCCATGTAGAAGTAAAGTCTACAAACTTAAACATATCTGTATAAGCATCTTTCTGCTTACTCTCAGGAAGAGTAAGTACCATCATCTTTATATCAGACCTTATATTCTCCCTACCATCAAATTGGAATGGCGCTTTATTGTACTTTTCAAATTCTGATTGACCTCTACCACTAGTATACTCATTATCTAAATAGTCTTCTTTCTTCCTAGTAATATTTAGAGATGACAGATAGTCCTCAGCTAAAGATTGGAAATACTCAAAGTTGTCCAATATATCTTGATATAAGTCTATTAACCTATCAGCTTCAGCTATCTCTCCTTGAGCAAACTCTTTTTCTTCTTGGTTAGAAGCCTTTTCAACTTGTTCAGAGAAATATTCTTTATTATCTCTTATTACATCTCTTTTTCTGGCTACATCCTGCTTTACCGTATCAAAGTCTATTTTCTCAACATCTTCTACTCTATGCACTTCATTGAGAGTTAGAGCTTTAAATACTAAGTTTTTGGTAATAGTCCTTTGCAGATCAGAGCTATACCCTTGCGAATTAAGATACGCTGTAGCACCTTTGAATATAGGAGCTGCTTTAGATTTTTTAGGTCTTGCGTATTTAAATCTACCTTGTTCTACAGCCCTAAATACATTCTCTACATCTAAACTGGATAATTGAACATCTCCAGTAAATAGGGTATATATTATATTCCAAAGCTCCTGAAAGAATCTTTTTATTGCGCTGGGTTCTTTAAACTTATCCTTGTTATCAGTAAGTACAAATTCCCTAAACCTTTCAGCTAATCTCTCTTCAACCTCTAAATTAGAGGCTCTAGCCATATCATACTTTCTCCTGGCTTTATCGTACATCTCTCCCCTTTGCTCGGGAGTAAGCAATGATAAGGATACTCTGTGAAATGCCTCATGGAAAGCAGTACCATACTCAGCAGCTCTAGACAGTATAATCATATCAGATCTAGTCTGGCCAAATGCTTCTTCGCCAGAAGATATCACTTTAATTAAGCTGTCTACAACATGTACATTCTCTTTAGGCAATTTATTCCTAAGCCATTTTAGCTCTCTCTCTATATCTATTTTTTTATATGTAGAAGGAGCTTGACTCCTAAGCCTAAAAGGACTTATTTCATTAGGATCGTCACCAGCATTTCTAGGCTTGTTTTGTCTTTCATTGTACTCATCTGAAACATCTTTAGTATAGATATAGCCCATGTTAGTACCACCGAATACAGACTTGAACTGCTCCATTACAGCTTTAGCTACATCCTCATTAGTAACAGATTCCCTTTCAACTGCTTGAAGTTCTGATTTAGCGCTAGACTTAGTGAGTACCTGTATCTTCCTATTCTCATCCACCCTAAGCACAGGGTCGGTAAACATAGTCTTCTCTTTACCTTCCTCTATAATAGCATGCTTGGTAACTAACTCTGTATTAGCTGGTATATTCTTAAATTTCTCTACAGTGTCTACAGTTCTGTAGAATTTCTTAGACTTAGATTTAGGCTCTTGTTTAGACATTACAGTTTTAGATGCATCTTCAGACGTCTTTTCTTCAGATTTAGAATTAGTAGGAGTCACACTACCAGAAGTATCATTACCAGAGTTGGTAGGACTTATAGAGTTTATATCGTAGTGTATAGACGGTGCATGAAATATCGGCTTTTCAGCATCTGTCATTACTAATCTATTATCTATAAGATATTCAGAGTAAGTAGTATCATTAGCTCTTACTTCTATATCCCCTAACTTAAACGATCTATCAAATGTCTTACCTAGTTTATTAATGCTAGCTACATAATTCTTGTTGGCCTTAGCCCACTCTACAAACTTATTAATATCATCTGAAGATATTTCGCTTATATCTGATTTACCTGTAAGATCTATAATACCACTTTCTCCATAATGGAGCTTTCTTTCCTCTACATATAGTTGCTTACGCTTTAAATCAGTTTTAGTAGGATCTGTAACTTTGGTATATTTGATACCCTCCAATGCTAATATATTAATAGCTTCACCCGCTGTAAGATTTTCAACATTAGGTATATTAAGGGCTGTATTATAGCCACCTTTTAGATGCGCTGTAAGTATAGCCTCTAATAGTATTCTAGAATGTTGATCAGATAACTTTGAAGGATTAAGTTTAAAAGGAAATTCCTTGCCATTTTGAGTAGCTTCTGTAATAAGGAATACATTACCTGGATTACCTGTATATTCTGCAAAGCCCCCTTTACTAGAGTGCAACATACCAGAGTTATCAGCTATAGCTACTTCAGCTTCTTTAGCTGTAACAGGGAATACATCAGTTATTTTCTTATTACGTTTTTCTTTTGTCAAAGAGGCTGTTATAGGTCTACCCCGACCTTTCTGAAGGTTAGTAACAGAAGGCCTATTTCCTTTGAGTATCTCCCTAAGCACTCGAATCCTATTAGCCCTAGTCTTACTCATTATGTTCTCTTTATAGATTTCTGTTTGTTCTTTAGTAAGATCACTAGGTACTACAAAGGCATCATAACTAGATACATGGGAATGTACAATAGCAACAGTATTACCTTTAGCGTTCTTTACAGTACCCTTTATAGGTATTTGATCTGTAGGATTAAAGAAAGATTTAGGATTAGGCAGATTATCTTTTATAATACTGTTTATCTCTTCATCTGTAAATGTTTTCTTACTTTGTAAATACTCCTTAAGCTTTGTATTATCATTCCAAAATATCTTATAAGTAAAATCAATACTAAATTCTATAATATGATCTTTAAGGTTTGTAGTAGAAAAGTACCTATCTTCCTTATTGTAGAACTCATCAGGCTCTGTACCCCTTACTTGCTCATCCCCATAATAAGCTACCATTTGTGAAGGATCGTATACTTTAAGAGTATCTTCAGCTAAATGTCTACTAGCTTCATGCAGCTCTATAAAGGTTCTACCAGATTCTTCTGGTGTAACAGGCTCTAGTATCTCCTCGCTAGTTAGAACTTCTTCAGCTCTTTCCCTAGCTTTATCATCTATTAAACCCTGCTCAGTTTCGTTTCCGGTCTCAGATTCAGCTGCTCCTTCTGGTGCTTCCTCAACTCTCCCTTCAACGTCTGATAATTCTGCAGCGGACTTTGTAAGGTTAATTTCTTTCGGAGTTGCGGATCGAATAGCATTGCCAATTCGTTTAAGTTCATTTTGTAATTTCTCCTTTTTAATCTTAGTACCAAATCGTTTATTTTGTATCATGTTAGCCATTGCTTGGCTTAACTGGTCATTGTATATTTGAGCTACCTGTTTTCTAATACCAGCTTTCACCCAAGACGTATAGCCACCTTTATTATCTTTACCTTTGACATGTAATCTACCCTTACGATAATATACAGCATACTCTTCACCAGTTTCAGGTGATCTTACTATGACAAAGTCTTCATTAGCTTCTTTCATTGTTTGCATAGCTTGAAGCCTAGCAAACTCTATTGTAGCTATAGCTGCAGATAGCTCTTCAACAAGTACAGGATTCTTAAAGGTAACTGATCTATTATCACTATCACGCAGAGTAACACCACTAGGATTGCCCTTATTATCTTCCTCTATAGAATCTAGCCTATTATTAGTAGGTATAGTGTATTCATTGCCTTCTATAGTAATAGTCCTACCATCTCCCCTAGTTCTTACATCAAATATGTAATTACCTAGTATAGTAACACCTAAATCTTTTGGTTTAGATGTACTATCTCTTGTAGCTATATCATATTCATTACCCCCTACATCTATGAATTTAGTATCACCACTATCCTTATCATAAGTAAGATACCCTGTCTTACCATCATGTAAAGCTGGTAACATATCAGTACCACTAGCTTCAAATACTGTGGTTATAGGCTGGTTAGTTAAAGTATAATTAGCATACCTATCTATAACATCCTGCTCAGCTTGAGCTTTAGTCCTAGGAGCTACTTTCGTAGTTTCCCCTATAGCTGCTTCACCAGTATAATATTCTTGTTGTTGTTCAGTCTCCCCAAATATAGTAGTCTTATACTCTTGGGTTTTATTATCTACATACTCTTCTACTGTTTGACCATACAATTCTGACTCAGGTACTCCTTCTACGCCTCTTCCCTGCTTTTCTAAAACTGCTAACTCAGCATCATATTTAGCATTAATTTTATTAGGATGGTATTGATTCCAATAGTCGCTCAAAGATTCAACTTCACCATCTATTATTTTTTGAATTGCAGGTTGTAGTGATGCTCTTGCTCCATAATAGAACCCATACCCTCTATTAGTTAAGTCTACTGTAATTTCTTCAGCAGTCTTCCCTTTTTTAATTTGAGCAGCAATAATTTTATCAAGAAGCTCTAGTTCATTCTTAAGTCTGTCTCCCGTAAAGGTTTCTTCACTTTTATCTCTTGGTCTTTTAACTAATATACTCCCTTTAACAATTTCAGACTGCTTTAACTCTTCTTGCCTCCTTCTCTCAATTTCTTGTCTCTGTTCTTCAGTACCACGCCTTTCCTCTTCAGTATAGAGACCCTCAGCCATTGTAGCAGTACCTTTCTGCTCTTCCTCTACAGCTAATTCACCTAGTGTCTGTTCTACTTCTTCCTCTTGTTTCTTCTTTTCTTTCTCATCAGTATTTACTATAGTCTTAGCCCTATCAGCTAATTCAGCTGTATTTCTTAATAGCATCCTATACTCATCCTGCCTAATCTCTTTATCAGCAGTAGCATCAAATAAATCACTATGGGCTTGTTTAATTTCTGGATCAGAACTGGTTACTAAGTCTTTTTCACTAAAATCAGATCTATCTAGCTTTTTATTGTACTCTGTCTCAGTATTTCTTATCTCCCTATTAAGCTTATTCCTAAACTTTTTAGCGAAGCTTTTAACATTAGGTATATCATGTTGTTCAGCTAAATCGAATGCTTCTAACTTTTCTTTAAGAGCATCTAACTTAAGCTTAGTACTAAGAACATCTATAAAATCCTTACCCAAATCTTCAGCAGTATTCCTAACTTCTCCTTCTGTTTGGTTTAAGTATTCTACCCTAGATTGCTCATCTCTTTTAGCTTGAGTATACTTTTTATTAAGATTGGCCATTTTAGAAGCTGCAGCTAATGCTTCTGACTCGCTTAATTTACTGAGATTCCTATTAGACTTATAATTCTTAAGTATCTTAGCACCAGCCTTAAAAGCAGCCTTTTCATCTTCTATCATCTCATTGGTAATACCATAGTCTTTGGCAAGTTTGGATCCCTTAATCCTATCCATTATATCAAGGAATCTTTTCGATCTATCCTGACCATATATAAGGTTACTAGTCTTTTGTTTAGCACTCCTCTTACCGAGCCCCATAAACTTACCTAGTATCTGTTCCCTATAAGTATCTTTTTCAGCTTGAGATTCGAGATCGAACATTTGCTCTACCTCTTTCTTAGTTCTAGCAGATGACAGTATATCCCTGAAATTAGCAATAGTAGATGAAGCTGCTGTAAAAGAACCACCCATTAAAGCACCTGTTCTAGTAGCTTCCCTAAACTCTTTACTATCAGCTAATTCTTGTTCGCCTAAACCTAGTATAGCATTTGTAGATCTGATTGATGCATCAAAATATGTCTTTATATAATCTTTAACATCAGATATCTCCTCTAGAGTACCATCTTTATACGCTTCTTGCCATATAAACTGATTACCTTCTTCTATAGCCTCTGTATAAGCATTACATACAGTAGAACCTACACCTACAAAGGCTCTCCTCATAGCAGCAGAACCAAAGGCTTTGCTTATATTAGGGAACCAAGGTATAGCTAATATAACTGTTTGAGCTATATCTTCTGACATTAAGCTCATATTAGCTTTCTTAAGGTCATCAAGGCCCTCATAAGCATTCATTCTAATAGCTCTAGCCTCCTCTTCATCAGGCTCTCTACCGTAAGTATTTATAAAATCTTGTTCCTCCTGAGCTAATTTCTCTTCATACGCTTGACCAGCTTCAGCCTCACTTTCATGCTCACGCATCTTAACCAAGGCAAACGCCCCAATACCTGCACCTACTACTGTACCTAGTGCCATACCCCATGGACCACCTAAACCTAAACCAGCTAAAGCTTTAGTAGCTATTGCGGGACCTAATGCTGCACCTAACTGCCACATCCAGTCAAAAGCTCCGCCAGCTAGTACTTCCCCAGATTCATATTTAAGAAAAGTACCAAAGCCATAGTCACTTGGTATGAATGGGTTACCAGTACCCTCATCGGCTATAGCAGCTGCTTTCTTAAGCTTATAAGGCAGCGATTGTTCAAACTCTCTTATTTCTTCTTCTTTAGCCTGTATATCCCCCTGAAGTGATTCTACTTTAGTTAAAGCTAATTCCCTACTAGCTCTTAAATCCCTAAACTCTTCCATAGATAAATTATCAGAATCTTTTAGCTGTTCATCTATCTTATCTAGTTCATTCTGGGCGGTAGCTAGTTCATCAACAACCCTAGATTTTTTAAAAGAGTTATAATGTTCCCTAAATGAATCAGCCCAATTAGACCATCCACTCTGAAAGTTGGTTTGTATAACTCTAGGATCTGCGGAAGGTTGGTTTTTATAATCACCTTTGGCTATGAACGGTAGATTTTGAGCTACTCTAATCTTAGCAAGCTCTTTAACTAATTCCCTATTTTGCTGTCTTTGAGCTTCAGCAATAGCAGTACCAATAGAACTAGCTCCTTTGCCTACTTCAGGGCTATATGATAGTTCATCAGTACCTTCAGAACTAGAGTAGTAGTCGCTGTAGTCTACAGGGTAAGCACCTATATTATCAGCACTTACATTACTGCTAGCTGCTTTATTGCCTACAGCAAGATCTGTATCAATATCAGTATTAATATCAACCTGGTCACCACCAGGTGTATTATAATTCATATCGCTTAAGTAAGCTTTATATTCAGGGTTATTAGCCATAAAAAAGTTTATTCGTTATTTAGTTTTAACGTCTTCTGCAATTGATCTCCTAGAAGGAGTTGTCTTACCTCTATTCTGTTGCATCTGAAGTAATTCCCTTAGAGCATTCCTCTGACTACGTACATCCTTTGTAATACCAAACATCCTAGCATATTCTTCAGACTGGGGCTGTCCACTAGTAACTGGTATTAGCTCTGAAGTAAGAGCATTAGTCATATCTTCAGCTCTGTCGGGTAGAGCAGTATATAGATTAATACGCACTATCTCTTTAGTGTTTCCATTACTATCCTCTATTTCCTCTATATAAGCTGAACCAGAATCTACAAGATCTTTAAGGCTAGGTAAGTCAGTACCATGTTTATCTTCAGCTCTTTCTATCATATTCTCTGCTTGATTCTTAGACATCTCTATGGTACCACGGGAATATAGTTGACCTTCCCTAGTTAATATCTTATTGTTAACTTGAGCTGGTTCATACTTATATTTTCCTTCAAGACCTGCCAACTCTTTACCTAACATGTTTGCTTTAGTATATTTATCTGCCTTCTCTCTTATACCTTCTGGTAGTGACTCTTCAGCACTTTTAATACCTTCCTTAATATCTCTAGATATATCAGCTAGTAATTCTTTCTTTTCTGTATCACCAACAGTCTCATCCCTCATTTTGGCTGGTATATCGCCATAATCTTCCTCTAAATTGCTATCAGTAGCTAATTCATATGCTTTAGCTAATTTGTTGTAATTAGAACTTTTTTGACTAGAAGATGTTGGAGCTCCCATATAGCCTACATATTCATACTTGCCTGAAGATTTCAGGTTGCTAGGAGTTAAACCTTTCTTAGACACATCACCTAACAGCTTACTAGCCTCATCTATAGCAGAGATTTTCTCAGCATTAGCTTGTATATTTGCTAGATCTTCAGGTCTACCTAAACCTAAGTCAGGTAATATACTGCTTTCTTCAGCAAATTGGCCTAAGTCTAATCTACCCTTATCATCTGTATTCATCCAACGATGCATAGTCTCTTGATCGAAAGTTTGAACTTCCTTAGTCATAAGATCTTCAGCTCTTTGAGCGTACATAATATCAAACATGCTCGCACCAGCTTGTTCCTGCTGTGCTTGACGCCTACTCTCTACAGCAGACCAGTTAGTATCAATACCTGACTCAGCTGCAATAACTCTCCTAGCTGTTTCATCATATAAAGCTCTCTCTATATTATTGACTAGATCCCTAGACATTTCAGGAGCTTCCCCAGCTTTTACTTGCTGCCTAGCTATATACTCGGCTTGATCACTCAATGCTCTACCCGCTTTACTAGTTCTAAAGTCATTAGGTATACGTCTTAGTACTAAATCGTCAGACTCTTCATCTTGAACATAACCTAACATCCTACCTACCCTATCAGGTAGTACTCCTGTCTGACCAAATTCTAAAGTATCTTCACGTATATCATCAAGCATAACATCCCTAATATATTCATTAGGATCTGCCATCTCTTCAGGAACTGTACTAAACCTAAGAGTCCTACGACCTTCAGGTGTAACAGCGCCTTCAGTTTCATACTCAGCTAACTGTTCCCTTATCTGATTAACTTTCCAAGAAGGTAGTTGATAGCCATACTCCTCTAATCTTTCCCTGGTTTCTGCCGCTTCTTGTGCAGCACTTTTAGCTTCTCCCCAAAAGGGATCTGATAATATTTCAGACCTAACATTTTGAAACCTATTCTTAAAACCAGGAGACCTAAGATTATAGCCTTCTTCTTCAGCTAATTGGTTTATAGCTTGTTTAGCTGCGTTAGCTTTAGCTTTAGCTGTCCTAGCATCTCCACCACCGATACCTAAAGCTCTACCTGAAGTACCTTCTGCAGCTTCCTCTGTGGACAATTGTCCAGAGCCTAAACCACCTATAAACTGTTGAGCAGCCTGACGATAAGCATCTTGTTCTTTCTGCATCTGCCCAGCCATAGCACCTAACTCCTGAATTGGGGGAGCTACGTAACTAGGTTGATAATAACCTTGAGCAGGTTGTGTATATTGACTAATTGGCATATTATTAATTATTATTTTTTAAATATCTTTTATACGCAGTATTAAATATATCACCCCTAGTAGGATTGAAATTAATACTACCTTGCTGACCTACATCATAATCAGGTAAGTACTGATTAAGTGCTCCACGCCACATTTCAGTATTACGCCTAGACTGTACATCTTGCATAACACCCCTAGCACCAGCACCTAACTGACTCATACCAGTACTTATTAACCTATCCTTAGCTGCCTGAGTGCCTAACCTACGATTTAAGTTAGCCTCTTCTAACTGCTGCCTACGTTGTGCTTCCCTAGAGCCCATGTTAGCTAACATACTAGCATTCTGTTGCCTATATTGATTCTCTACATTTTCTTTACGTCCGTATATATTAGCTTTGGTCCTAGCGTCTTGACCTTGTAATGCAGCTAAATTAGCTAAGTATTGCGCAGAACTAGGAGCTGTTTCCCTTAAGTTTCTTTCAGCTGTCCTAGAAGCTATATTAGCTTGTTGTAGTTGAGGCCTAACATCGTATCGCCTATCCCTCATTAGATTAAGTATCTCTTGCTTATAGGGATTCTGTTGGTAATTTATATCTGTTTGAGCTTTTTTACCAAACAGCCCTTTACCTATATTATATAAAGCAGGCGCAAATTGAGCTGCTACACCTACCCCAGTACCTACTTTGCCCCAGTTAATACCTTGTCCACCAGCTTCAGGTGCTTCTGGTGAGCTCATAGGAGCTAGTTGAGGATTGTTAACATCGTAGGTTTGTTCCTGTCCTATACCCCTTATACCAGATAACTTGTCAGGATTAGAGGTATCAAGTTGCATCGCAGCCTCATCATCTATATCTATATTATTTAAATCATACAACTCTGGACTTAAATTATGCCCTACAAATCTACCAGGATCATGAAGAGGCCTATTAGCGGATGTACCACTAGGTGTCCAAGTATTGCCTATAGTTTGATTATAGGGACTAGGAGCTAACTGTGGGTTATTAGCATTATAAGTCTGACCCATACCTTGTAAAGGTAAAGAACTCATTTTAGAACTCTCACCCCACCCCCAGTCATCAGAGTTACCCCACATAGCTTCTATAGGACCCCATCCGGTTGTACCACCTTCCTGCATTTTACGGTTGCCTCCAGAAGTTTTCTGACTCTCTTGTTGTTGCATTAAATCCATATATTCTTTATTCACTTTAGCTAACATCTTCTCTGCAGTACGTTTAGCTATCGGAGTAGGCTTACCTTCCATTACTTTCTTATAGTTATTATACGCTCTTTCTAATCTCCTACCTAATTCTTTATATTCCTTATTATCACTATTCTTAAGATCACCTAGAACTTGAGTACCTTTAGGTAGGTTCATATCTATACCACCATTTTTATGTGTAGGAGTACCTTGTGGTACCTGTTTAATAACACCAGCTGGGGTTCTATAAGTTTCTCCCTTCTCTAATTCAGCATTAGGACCGCTATTACCATAAGGTATCATACCGCCCATAGGCATTTGATAAGGAGAAGTATACTGACTTTGGTGTTGGGGCTGCATTTGTGCTTGTGCAGCTTGTGCTGTTTGTTGGGCCTGCATAGCTTGCTGTTGTTGAGCTGCTTGTTTATCTCCTTGTATTTCACTGCCTATCATGCCTGCACCAGAAGATATCATGCCCATACCAGCCCCCTGTAATCCTGGAACAAACATAGCTCCAGCTCCTCCTAACGCTAACGCACCACCCAGTATACCCTGTTTATTCTCACCTATCCAACCACCTAAGTTGTATTCAGGTAATTCACCCTCATAATTTTTAACCTTTTTAGCTGCTCTATCTAAAAGCTTCTCCTTTATATCAAAGTCACCTTCTTCACTAGTACCTATCATAAACCCCTGATTTCCGTATAGATTACCTTCTTTACCTACCCTAACAGGGGATTCAGATTCGACTATACCGAATCTATCATTAACTCTAGATAACCTACTCCTCAAAGAATCTGGGGATTCTGTTTGACCTAAGTAACTAGCAACATTAGAGGGGTATACCTGATTTAAATACCAACCCATGTTAGACCTATTTATAGGCCTAAAATTAGGATTTGATATATATTCACCAGGTTTACCGTATTCTTTGGTCTTAGCCATATTATGAGAATAGACATCAGCACTTGGGGAACCTGATACAGGACCACCTTTTTGGTATTTCACTTTGTTCGTTTTTTCAGACATCTTATTTTTATTATTATTCTGTTCTACGGGTATGTAATTATTATCGCTACCTTTTTCATAATAGACCCTATCATATATTTCTGGTGTCCTATCTAAAAACTTATTAGCTAAAGGATTCTTTAAATCCCATTTATCATAAAAGGATACGTATTGACCTCTTTCATCTTCACCTCTACCTACTGTTATATCCCCAGAAAAAGTTAAATAAGGTAGCTCACTAACTCCACCTTCCCTAGTATCTAAAACAGCCTTATCTTTATCACCAAGAGCTTTCATAGCTCTATTGAGAAATTTCCCCCTATTGTAATCTTTAGGAGTATAATAAGTAACATCCTGTTCCTGGCTTATAGAAGGAGCGTATTTAGACTTGTTAAAGCTTCTAGTGGGTTCTCTACCCCCTAAAGCATATCTCCACATATCTTCCCTTCTTTCGCCTACAGGTGCTCTACCTCCACCTACTATAATATTGCCTATTGCTGGAAGTATATTACCCAGTGTATTACTATAACCTAGAGGTTGAATATTTTTATATATCCTTTTATCTAACTTAGTAAATTTGGGATCTCCGTTTGCCATATCCTATATTATTTATTAGCTTTCCTAGCGTTCCGTGCGAAATTAGCTTTCTTAGCTATCTTACCACCTTGTTTCAAACCTTTCTTTATACAAGCTTGTGTAACACCATTATAGCCTTGTTTTTTACACCAGCGAGTAAAGCTGCCTTCAGTACCTTTACGCTTCATACGTTTAGAAGCTTTACCCATCCAATCCTTATTAGAACCTTTCTTTTTAGCCATGGCTTTAATTTTATCTATATGATAACCTATACTTAGTTACAAATAATGGGAAGTTAAATCTATACCCATTAACATTATCATATTTAAGTTCTACAATTAAATATTTATCACGCATCCTCTCCTTGAAACTCTTACTAGAGTCTAAGTTACCAGCATCGAATATATCTGGATTATCAGCTAGATCTACAGTAACTGCATTCCTAGGAATTCGCATAGACCAGTCTTTACCACGCTTATCTATATTGTCGCCTACAGTAAGACTTACCCAATCTGAATTCTGATAAGTGTTGTATACCCTAGCTTCATCTAATGTATCATAAAATATATTCTTATCGCTAGAGTCTGTAGATTTATTTATATAGTTAAATACATCAAATATCTTAGTTAAGCCTATATCAGAA
>Ga0102926_1000009_pt1 | contig 94802 bp, 94 predicted proteins | sample SalPonR1_A_D2_MG_FD_78173 | JGI IMG/M metagenome (GOLD analysis project Ga0102926, IMG submission 78173) | Salt pond soil microbial communities from South San Francisco under conditions of wetland restoration - Salt Pond MetaG R1_A_D2_MG | ecosystem: Environmental > Aquatic > Marine > Intertidal...
GAGACGCAGCCTTTTGCATGGAGGCGGTGTGTCATCCGCTCCTTGTCTTGCCCTTCGCGGCGCGTGTTGCCCGACATCGCGTCCAGCCTCTTCGGATCGGCTGGACGGGGGCTGGCGTCACGGTCTGGGCCGACCAGGCATTTCCCGATGCCGAACCGGTCCGTGATCACGCCGAAAAACCGGTCGATCTGGGGCTGGAGTTCGCTCCGGGCTTGAGATTGCGGGCGCCCGACCTAGCTCGACCCACCGGGTCTGTTGGTCCGGATGACTGGGCTGCGCTCAGTGCCCTTTCGATGCGCGTCACCGTCCCGCCGTCTGAATTGTCAAGGGCGGGTGCCGGCGCCACAAGGGGTGACAATGACTGACCAAGACGATACTCACATGTGACCTACGAAACCACTCACAGGAAAAAATGATGAAGAAACTTACACTTGCACTGACTTTTGGCGCCCTGGCCGCGCCTGCGATCGCCCAGGCCGATTGTGGCAAGGTGTCGATCTCCGAGATGGATTGGGCGTCTGCCCAGATCATCACGCGCACCTCTGCGTTCCTGATGGAACAAGGCTATGGCTGCGACGTCGATATCATACCGTCGGCAACAACCACCGCTGTCGCATCGCTGGCCGAGAATGGCGAGCCTGACATCGTGACAGAGCTGTGGGAGAACTCCACGGGCGACGCGTTCGCCAAACTTCTCGAGTCCGGTGTGATCACGCCGTTGACAGACGTGATCACACCCGGTGCCGTCGAAGGCTGGTGGGTGCCCACGTCGCTGATCGAGGAACACCCCGAAGTGGCCACCATCGAAGGCATCCTTGCCAACCCGGAACTGGTTGACGGACGCTTCAACAATTGCCCGGACGGCTGGGGATGCCGGATTGTCAGTGACAACCTGATCGAAGCGCTGAACATGCGCGACACGATGGATATCTTTGACCATGGCTCGGGCGAAACGCTGGGCGCGTCGCTGGCATCCGCGGTTGAAAACGACGAGCCGTGGCTGGGCTACTACTGGGGTCCGACAGCCGTTTTGGGCAAGTACGACATGACCCGGATCGACCTTGGTGAGGTGGATACGGAGATCCACACCGCCAACCAGAACGCTGACAACGAAAACCCCGCCGTGTCCGACTTTCCGGTGGGTACGGTTCTGACCGTGGCGACCAGTGACCTGGCCGAGCGCGAGCCGGAGATTGTCGAACTGATGTCGAACGTCTCGTTCGAGGTCGACACGCTGAACATGCTGCTGGCCTGGTCGGACGAGAACGGCGCCTCTTCCGAGGAAGCGGCCGTATATTTCCTGACCAACTATGCCGACACCTGGTCGGATTGGGTCAGCGATGCGGCGCGCGAAGAACTCGCAGCCTTTATCGAGTGATTGACACTTGGCAGAGCCTGCCAAGGTTCTGCCAGACGCCCCGCCGGGTCCTGACTCGGCGGGGCATATTATTCAATAATGCCCGCCAAGAACGGGCGACAGGATCTGGACAGGGAAAGCTGTTATGGCGGCATATGATTTCATATTCGAATGGCTCGGGTTGCAGGATTGGTGCGATGCCGGCGGTACGGGTGACAGCGGGCCAGTCTCCATGGCCGATCTGTTGGCCAAGGGCGGTAAAGGCGAGGAGCCATCCATCTGGAACCTGCCGTTTCCATCGCTGAACACGCTGAGTGATTCCTGCGGGCGGATCGCCCAATCCAGCGATGTGACGCAGGCGGTCGAGGACGGCTTCCTGGGCATCAAGGATTCGCTTCAGATCGTGCTGGATCCGATCACGCAGCCTCTGAGCTGGATGTTGCGCAACGCGTTGGCCTTGTTCGAGGTGACACCCTGGTTCATCATGATTCCACTGCTGCTGGCCGTGGTCTACGTGGCATCAAAATCGTTCAAGCTGGTGGGATTCGTGGCCGCCTGTTTCGGTTTTCTGGCCCTGATCGACCATTATGACCCCGCGATGCAGACGCTTGCGATCATCTTTGTCTGTGCTTTCCTGTGCGTCTTGTTGGGGGTGCCCATCGGCATTGCGATGTCCCGAAGCGACACGATGCGACGTCTGACCATCCCGGTTCTGGACATGCTCCAGACATTGCCACCCTTCGTCTACCTGATCCCGCTGATCTTCCTGTTCTCGGTGACCGAGCCGAAGCTCTATGGCGTCGCCATCATCCTTTACGCCATCGTCCCGGTTATTCGCCTGACGGACCTCGGGATTCGACTGGTCGACAAGGAGGTGATCGAAGCGGCAGATTCCTTTGGCATGACGAACCGGCAAAAGCTCTTTGGCGTTCAGATCCCTTTGGCGTTGCCGAACATCATGGCCGGGGTAAACCAGACCATCATGATGAGCCTCGCCATGGTCGTCATTGCCTCGCTGGTCTCTGCACCGGGTCTTGGTGTGCTCGTTCTGCGCGGTATTCGTAACCTTGAACTGGGTGTCGGTCTGATTTCCGGGCTTGGCATCGTGCTTCTTGCAATCATCCTGGACCGCGTGACCAAGGCCGCCCTTGACCGTGTCAATGCCGCCAGTGCGGCGCAGAACAACTCATGACGGGAACCGCACCGATGGCAAACAACGTCAAGCTTTCTATCCGCAACCTTTACAAGATTTTCGGCCCCGACCCGCAACGCGCTCTCGAGCGCGTGCGCGCGGGCATGGACAAGACGGAGTTGTGGGAAAAGCACAACCACGTGCTGGGCTTGCAGAACATCAACGTCGACATGCAGGATGGCGAGATAACCGTCATCATGGGGCTGTCGGGGTCGGGCAAATCGACGCTCATCCGGCACCTCAATCGCCTTATCGAGCCGACTGCGGGCCAGATCCTGCTCGATGGCGAGGATGTGCTTGCCTATGATGAGCGGGCTTTACGGCAATTGCGGCGCGAGCAGATGTCGATGGTGTTCCAGCATTTCGCGCTCTTGCCGCACCGCACGGTACTGGAGAACACCGGAATGGCCCGCGCCGTGCGCGGTGAAACCCGATCGGACTACCAGGACGACGCGCACAAGTGGCTTGATCGTGTCGGGCTGGGCGGCCAGGGCGGTCAGTATCCGCATCAGCTTTCTGGCGGGATGCAGCAGCGCGTCGGCATTTCGCGGGCGCTGGCGTCCAACTCGCCCATCATGCTGATGGACGAGGCGTTCTCTGCGCTGGATCCTCTGATCCGGACAGACATGCAGGACTTGCTGCTCGAATTGCAGGCGGAATTGCAAAAGACGGTGGTCTTCATCAGTCACGACCTCGACGAGGCGCTCAAGCTCGCCGACCATCTTGTCATTCTGAAGGATGGCTACGTCGTTCAGCAGGGTGAGCCGCAGGAAATTCTGCTGCATCCCAACGATCCCTATATCGTGGATTTCATCAGCGACATCAATCGTGCACGGGTTTTGCGCGTGCGCTCTGTCATGACAAAGTCCGTGGATGGCGCGGGGCCGTTCGCTGGAGACGTCGGACCAGATGATACGCTGGAATCGCTGATTGCCCTTTCGGGCGGGGATACCGCCTTGAGCTACCGGGTCATGCGCGACGGACGTCAAGTTGGCGTGCTGAACATGCAGGATCTTGTGCGGGCGCTTGTTCCAACCAGCGCCGCCGATGACGGGATGCGGGCGCGCGCGGTCTGACGCAGGGGGCGCAAGCCCCCCGGCCTATCCCGCGCGGGATAAGGACATGTGCATCCTCGGCCGGGCTGGTTGTTCCGACATCCGCCCGGCACGTGATCCCCTCGGAAACACCTGCCCGGGGAGGCTGAAAAGACCTGTCATTCGCAGCGCGACCCCTGCCCGATGGGGTCGCCTGACGCTCTCGTCTGGGACGCGACAGCGATGGGTCCGTGCGATCCGGCGGACGTGCCGCGCGGGTCTGTTCCTGACGGTATGGAGGTCTTGCCGGCTCAGAACGGGGGAGCGGCGCGCTCGGTGACCAACTGCCGCGCGGTGACCCTTTCGCGGTGGATCATATAAAGCCCCGCGCCAATGATGATGGCGATGCCGGTCAGGGCCAGCGCGTTGGGGAAGTCGCGGAACACCAGATACCCCAGCAAGGCCGCGACCGGCAATTCCAGGTATTGCAAAGGTGCCAGGGTGGCCGAGGGGGCAAAGGACAGCGCATAGGTCATCATCATATGGCTCAGCGTGGCGAAAAAACCGACCGCCAGCAGCAAGACCCACACGAAGCCTTCGGGCCAGACCGGGTCCAGCAGATCCGATCCGGTGCCCTCGGCCAGCAGCATTCCGGGCAGGCACAGCAGGCTGGCGATCAGGCCGGTGTGGAACTGCAAGGTCACCGGATGCATCCGCCGTGACAGCCCGCGTGTCACGAGAATGTAGGACGCGAACCCCACCGCGGTGCCCAATGGAAACAGCGCCACCGCGCCGAAGGCCGCGAAACTGGGCTGGATCACGAACAAGACCCCAGCAAAGCCCACCACCGCCGCCCCCACGCGGCGCGGGCCGACATCTTCGCCCAAGTAGAATTTGCCCACCAGCAGCACTATGAACGGGGCCACGAACACGATCGCCAGCGCATCGGCCAGAGGCATGACGCGGATCGCGGCAATGAAACAAAAGGTCGAGATCAACAGCAAGGCCGCACGGCACAGCAGAGCCAGCCAGTGCTCCCGCGCAACCCTCAGCGATAGCCCCATGGCCCAGACAAAGGGGGCCATCAGCGCGCATTGCACGACAAAGCGTGCGGTTGTGATCTGTCCCACGGGAATGGTGTCCGACGCCAGCTTGGCCGCCACATCGAGCATGGGGGCGGTCACGCAAAACCCAAGCATCAGAACGACACCGGCAAGGATGCGATCGGTGGGTGGGGAGATTGAGGTCGTGGTCTGCATGGTCCTGCCATAGGGTGTCACAACGCGTGCGTCCATGCCAAACCGGTGTTCTGCGGGCGCACTGTCCGAAGGGCCAGCATCGGGGCGGCTGGTTGACCGCCACGACGCCCGGGGAAAAACCGCGATTCAAGCGCATATTCCGTCGTCGGCAAAGGCGAAAGGAAAGCCGCCTGGCGAAAGACTGGTCAGCCGTGCATGCCACAAAGGAGGCCAGCGGTCAGGGCCGATCTGGCACCTGATCTCTTGCCAAAGACGCGGACCGCCCATCGCCCGATACCGACAGCACGCGGCGTGGTCTGCGAATTTCCTTCCTCATCATTCAGCAGATACTTGACCTCCCTGCGCGCATGAAATACCAGACACCACGCTGCGCGGGCGTTGTGTAATGGTAAGACCTCAGCCTTCCAAGCTGATGATACGGGTTCGATTCCCGTCGCCCGCTCCAACATCCCCGACATCGCGGACCTTGTGCGCTGCCCGTCTTGGCGCGGCAAATGGTAATTTCCGCAGGCTTCGGCTTGACCAATACCGGCGGGCCAATGTTTAAGCGTGTTCAACTGAAAACGGGACCCTGATGGCGGACGCAACACAAATACCGAACAAGAAAGACGACCGCGAAAAATCCAAGAAGATTGGATCGCTTGCCGCGCTTTGGCCATTTGTTGCGCCCTACCGGCTGCTGATGTTCGCGGCGCTTTTCGTGCTGACGGCAACGGCTGGCGTATCGCTTATCCTGCCGATGGCCGTGCGCCGGGTGGTGGATAATTTCAACACGTCGGATGGGGCGTTGCTGGATCGGTATTTCGGCGCCGCCCTGGCCATTGCCGGCTTGCTCGCGGTCGGCACCGCGTTGCGCTATGCGCTTGTCACGCGGCTTGGCGAACGGGTGGTGGCCGATATCCGCATGGCGGTGTTCGCGCGTGTTGTCGGACTGAGCCCGACCTTTTACGAGCGGGTCATGACCGGCGAGGTTCTGAGCCGGATCACCACGGACACCACGCTGATCCTGAGCGTGATCGGGTCGTCCATTTCCATCGCACTGCGCAATGCGCTCCTGTTTGTCGGCGGCATGATCCTGATGTTGTTCACCTCGGCCAAGCTGACGGGAATGGTTCTGTTAATCGTGCCTGCTGTGGTGATTCCGATCCTTGTACTGGGGCGCAAGATGCGCAAGCTGAGCCGCGAGAACCAGGATTGGATCGCGGCGTCCTCGGGCAATGCCTCCGAAACGCTTTTGTCGGTTCAGACGGTGCAGGCGTTCACGCATGAGACCATTTCAAAGCAGGCGTTTGCGGATGTGACGGAAAAGAGCTTTGACGCGGCGCGGCGGCGGATCTGGACCCGGGCGCAGATGACGGCAATCGTCATTTTCCTCGTGTTCACCGGCATCGTCGGCGTGTTGTGGATCGGCGCGACGGATGTTCGAAGTGGCTCGATGAGTGCGGGTGCGCTGGTGCAATTCGTTATCTATTCGGTGATGGTGGCGGGTTCTGTTGCGGCCCTGTCCGAGATTTTCGGTGAATTGCAGCGCGCGGCCGGTGCGACGGAACGGCTGGTCGAATTGCTGCATGCCGAGGACACGGTGAATGACCCGGACACGCCGCTGACCCTGACCGAGCCGGTGCGCGGCGAGATCACCTTCGAGGATGTGCATTTCGCCTATCCGAGCCGACCGGGCGTTGCGGCGCTGGACGGTGTGAACCTGCGGATCGAGCCCGGGGAAACAGTGGCGGTTGTCGGGCCGAGCGGTGCAGGCAAGACAACCATCATTCAATTGATCCAGCGGTTTTATGACCCGGACTCGGGTGCTGTTTGCCTTGACGGCGTGCGGATTGACGCGCTGAACCGCGATACCTTCCGCAAGCATATCGCGCTTGTGCCGCAGGACCCGGTGATCTTTGCCGCCTCGGCGCGCGACAATATCCGGTTTGGCCGGCCCGATGCGAGCGATGAAGAGATCGAGAGTGCCGCTAAGGCGGCGGCGGCGCATGAGTTTATCGCGGCGCTGCCCGAGGGGTATGGCAGTTGGTTGGGCGAACGTGGTGTGATGCTGTCGGGAGGCCAGAAGCAGCGGATCGCCATTGCGCGTGCCATTCTGCGCGATGCGCCGGTATTGCTGCTCGATGAAGCGACAAGCGCCCTGGACGCGGAAAGCGAACGCGCGGTGCAGCATGCCGTGGATGACCTGTCAGAGGGGCGCACCACGGTGATCGTGGCGCACCGGCTGGCCACGGTGAAGAAGGCCGACCGGATCATCGTCATGGATCAGGGCCATGTGGTTGCCACCGGGGCGCATGACGCCCTGGTGTCGGAGGACGGGCTTTATGCGCGTCTGGCGCGGTTGCAGTTCACCGATGGTATGGCGGCGGAATAGGCTCGTCCGTCCTGTGACGCGTCAGGGTTGATCAGGCGGTCTCGCCTTAGGCGCGTGAATGGGCTATCGGCGTCGGTGCATCACCGGGAGAGACGCTGTGCAGGATGAGATATTGGCAGAGGTAGACCCGCGCGGGCCACGGCGGGTCCTTGCGCTTGGCATGTTGTTGACGCTCGGGGCGCTGGTTCTCTACCTGGCGTTCACGCAGCCGCCGGCGCACCTGGGGTGGCAGGTGTTCCTGATCGCGATGGGGCTTGGCGCGTTGGGAATGGCGTACAAGCTTCAGGTGGCGACAACCCGGTGCCTCTATCTGACGCGTGAGCATATTGCCGACAGCGATGGCAGGGTGCTGGCCCGGATCGAAGACGTTGAAGCGGTCAGCCGGGGGGCTTTTGCGATGAAGCCCTCGAACGGGTTCACGATAAAACTGAAAAACCCGGCGCCACGGGCGTGGCAGCCGGGTCTGTGGTGGCGTCTGGGGCGCCGGGTGGCCGTCGGCGGGGTGACCCCCGGGGCGCAAGCCCGTCCGATGGCCGACATCATCAGCGTGATGATTGCCCAGCGCGACGCTTAGCCGTCAGGATTGCTTCTTGTTCTTCTTCCCGTTGGCCTTTGACGAGTCGCTCGAACAGCTAGTGTGATCGGCGTCGCCCTCAGAGCCGTTCTCGGCGTTGTTGTTGCACAGTGACCCACCGGGCGCGTCCTGATCGCCATTGCCCCAGCCATTGTTCTGCCACTGCTTGTTCGTTCCGTCGTTGATCCCTTCGAAGATCACCTGCGGTGCAAACCGCGGACGGGTGAAGGAATAGGTCGAGATGTCGAAATCCTCGATGCCCGGGATCTGGAAGGTCGGTTCGTACCAGTCTCGTGTTTCGACAAGGATCGACTGGTCACCCGGCGCAAGGAGCGGCAGTTGGTCGGTGTAATTCACCATGTCTGCCTGAACGTGGGCAGACCAATCGCCCCGTGCCTTGGACCAGGCCAACATATACGAGCCATCCGTACTTTCCTCCCCGGTCTGGACAAATTGAACGACCGATATCCGCAAGTCGACATCTTCCTCCTCGGCCTGTGCAAGGTGGTACAGAAGGCTCTGGGCATTATCGATATAGGTCTCGTCGAGTATCTCGGTTTCCCGCGAGATGATGTCGCCGATTGTATAATTTGCCTTTTGATTGATCGCGGTCTGGCGAAACACATCGAAGAAGATCCATGTGGCTACAAAGATGACCAGGAGGATCGGGATGAAGATGATCGCTTCGAGCGACGCATCCCCTTTCTGGTCGCGGAAGAACCGCGAGATATCATTCTTGATACGAACTAGCATTAGTAAGGCTCCTGTACGAAGGCCGTGTAGGACACCAGCGCGGTATATCCTTCGGAGTCCTTTTCAAGGGATCCTCCAATGACGCCCGTCGGTGTGATCGGCTTGTACTTGTAGCAGGCGCGAAGCAGCATCAGCTCGTTCGGGGCGCCTGCGTCGAATGTGATGGCCGGGCGAACCTCTTCGGTTGTGTCCACGCATGTTGCTGACAAGGACGGTTCACTCCAGTTCCGCAGATCAAGAGGGATCATTTCGAGGTACAAATTCTCATTGCATTCGGTCATGATATTCGCATTCTCGCAGATCTTCTGCTTGAGCGTGCTGTGATCGAAGGAGTCCCCGGTACCCAGCCGCACATCCCGCACGGTCGCATCGAGTCCACGCTCCAGCTCGGTATGGCGCAGCGACACGGCGCTGATTTCAAGTCCGGCAATAATGATTGCCATGAAAACCGGTAGCCAAAGGGCGAATGGAAGCAATACCACAGAGCCGTTTTCATCCCGCAGGAAGCGGCGGATATATTTCATGTCTTGCCGCGTCATTGTGTCAACCTCAGCTGGTTAATGGTCCGGGCAATCGCCTGGAACGCGTCCGAAATTTCAAGGCCTTCCACCGGGAAGTAGTGGGACGGCGAGGATGCACAATCGCGCATCGCGGCTTGTCCTCGGTCCGGGGCTTCAAAGCCGATGGAAAAGATGGTGACATCCGCATCACGCGTTTCCGCACAGAGTGTCGAAAGCCGGGAATCTGCCTCCGAATTGCTGACGATTGTCTCGTAGGCATAGTAGGCGTTGTAATACTCGCTATAGGACACGCGATTGTCGTAATATGGCCGGCGGAAGAACTTTTGGCCAAAGGCGCGGGTGCCCCAGCGTGCGAAGACTTCGGCGTTGGTCATAGGGCGTGCGGCAGCTCCGCCGTCCGGTTCACTTTGATACCTGTTGCGCCAATCATTGTCGAAGCGAACCCAGTAGTATTCTTCGCTGCTCCATCTGCCACCATCTGAAACTCGGTGGGAAAACCGGTCGTTGTACGGGTCATTGTCGCCTCGGTCGTCGATCCAGATATCGGACATGCCGCTGGCGTATTCGGGCGACAGATCATATTGCGTCGTGTTCATCCCGTCCGTCATGAGAACCACGATTTTCATCGCGTCTTCGGCGGTGTAGTCGGCCGGGCGACCGATTGCTTCCGACGTGATATGACCGTCCGACGCAAGTGAGCTGACAACCGGTCTGGCAGAGGGATCGAGAAGGGCAACGCCCCATTTCATCCCAAGGTCGATCGCCGTGTTGCCGCCCGCCTGGAAGGTATCGATAAGCGCGGTGAGGTCCGCTTCGTTGTCGCTCTGCGCAATGATCTTGTTTTCTTCACCAAGAGGGCACCATGACGACGGCGTTTCAACCGTATTCTGATCCAGCGTGTACGGGTCGAAATGCGCCAGGCGCTGCAACTGGGATCCCGGATCAATCCCCCGCGAATAGAACGCGGAATCCGGGAAGGACGCGCAGGTCGAGTTTTCGTGCTCTTCGGTCAGAATGTAATGCTGGGACAAGGTCGGTCCGAGGTTCACCGTCGCATTGTAGGGCACGATGTTGATCGTGGTCAGGCCCGACGTGTCGTCGTTGAGAACGGTTTCGATGAATTCCGTCGCAGCGACCTTGAGGTTGTCGATACGCTCGTTCTGACCCATCGATCCGGAGACGTCGAGGACGAGTGAAATTTCGATATTCGAAATGCGTTCCTCGGCAGCCGCGTTGCCGACCGCCTTCAGGTTGTCGACACCGATCAGCTGAAGGAATTTCGCCGGGAAGATCCGCTCTCCTTCGGCAGATACGTTCCGGTAGTTCAGCCCGGAATCCGGCGTGACCAAGATGTCTGCATCATCGAGACCCATTTTTTGCAGGTAGTCATCGACGATGACTTGTGGCTCGAGCTGCTGTTCAAGGTCGGCCGCGGCGAGCACGGCACGATCCAGCGTTGCTTGAAGCCGGGTTCTCTCGACCTCGGCATACATCAAATCGATCCCCATGCCGCCGTAGACCAGCATCATCATGGCGGCGATGATCGCCATGACTGACATGTTGCCATCGGTGTCACGGCCGAAGCGATACAGAGTCATGGCCGCACTGGACCTCAACTTTGATTTCTTGCGTCCCGCGACCGGCACCTTTGGCAGAAGGTTGCTTAATCCGATCATTTGTTACCTCTCTCCCATCCATTCAGGACGGACTGACACCCCACTTCGATTTGAGGAGAAGTGAAGGCGAAAGGCGGCGGCAATAGGGCAGGAAATGTGGAAAAATTAAGGAGTATGCTGAATTTAAAAGATAATTCACGGCTCTTTGGTCAAATTGATGCAATGGGTGAAACAGTTCTTCAGACTTGGCGGGATGATTTGAAAAGAATGTTCCACGCAATGCGTGCGAAATTTACAAAGCTGTCATAGGCTGCGCTTTGACACTGGGCGAAAGCCTGCCAACCGGGAGGAGTTTATGAGTAACAACGCGCCAAATGAGCCGACATTCCGCGAATCAGTGGATCTGATGTTCAACCGCGCCGTGGCGCTGATGGATCTTCCGCCGGGACTCGAGGAGAAGATACGCGTTTGCAACGCGACCTATACGGTGCGCTTCGGGGTGCGCCTGCGAGGCCAGATCAGGACGTTCACCGGGTATCGCTCGGTGCATTCGGAACATATGGAGCCCGTGAAGGGGGGGATCCGTTTTTCCACGGCGGTCAATCAGGACGAGGTCGAGGCGCTGGCAGCACTGATGACGTATAAATGTGCCCTGGTCGAGGCGCCCTTTGGCGGGTCCAAGGGCGGGTTGTGCATCGACCCCCGAGAATACGACGAATTCGAGTTGGAACAGATCACCCGCCGCTTTGCCTATGAGCTGACCAAGCGGGACCTGATCCACCCGGCCCAGAACGTCCCGGCCCCGGACATGGGAACCGGAGAGCGCGAGATGTCCTGGATCGCGGATCAATATGCCCGGATGAACACCACCGATATCAATGCGCGGGCCTGTGTCACGGGCAAGCCGCCGAACAATGGCGGGATCGCGGGCCGGGTCGAGGCGACGGGGCGCGGCGTGCAATATGCGCTGCGCGAATTTTTCCGTCATCCACCAGACATGAAGGCCGCCGGGCTGACCGGCTCGCTCGATGGAAAGCGGGTTGTCGTGCAAGGTCTGGGCAACGTGGGGTACCATGCGGCCAAATTCCTGCGTGACGAGGATGGGTGCAAGATCATTGGCATCATCGAACGCGACGGGGCGCTTTTCAATGAAAAAGGCATCGATGTCGAAGCGGTGCGTGAATGGATCATCAAGCACGGGGGGGTCAGCGGCTATCCCGATGCGGCCCATACTGCGGACGGGGCGAGCGTTCTGGAGGCGGAATGTGACATCCTGATCCCGGCGGCGCTTGAAGGGGTGATCGACCTCAGCAATGCCGAACGGATCAAGGCGCCGCTGATCATCGAGGCGGCGAACGGGCCGATCACCGCCGGGGCCGACGATATCCTGCGCGAGAAGGGCACGGTCGTGATCCCCGACATGTATGCCAATGCCGGCGGTGTGACGGTGTCCTATTTCGAATGGGTCAAGAACCTCAGCCACATCCGCTTTGGCCGGATGCAGCGGCGTCAGGAAGAGGCGCGGCACCAATTGGTGATCGACGAATTGCAGCGGCTGGACAACATGCTGGGCGACAAATGGTCGATGACCCCCGATTTCAAGGACCGTTACCTGCGTGGTGCGGATGAACTGGAACTGGTGCGCTCGGGGCTGGATGACACGATGCGCATTGCCTACCAGACGATGCATGAAGCCTGGCACAGCCGGGATGACGTGCATGACTTGCGGACCGCGGCCTATCTCGTGGCGATCGAAAAGGTCGCCGCGAGCTACCGGGCCAAGGGTCTCTGACGGATTGGATGACAATCCGCTATGGCTGGGTTAGACGTGCGGCACATCTGATCCAGCCACCAAACGAGGATGCACATGCTCCGCACTGCGCTTGCCACCACAGCCCTGACGTTTTGCTTGACGATCCCCGCGGCCGGTCAGGAAGACGACACCGAATGCCTCAAACAGGGCCAGATCGCGACCAACATCATGTCCGAGCGCAAGAACGGCACGAACGCCCGCCGCGCTGAAAGGCGTGTGATCGGAATGCTGCCGGAAGATGCGCAAAGCTATGAAGTTGCGGTTCCGGCGATGGTCGAATGGATTTACGGCCTGCCTGAAGAGCAGTTGACCCAGGAGGTCAGCAACGCGCTGTATCAGGCTTGCATGTCGCAATAAGCACGTATCGCGCGGGACCTTCTGGTGCCGCGCCCCACTGGACTCTTGGCTGGCAAAGCCCGATATTCCGGTGATGAGCCTGCCACCGAATTTTCTGGACGAATTGCGCACCCGCACAAGCCTGTCGCAGGTGGTTGGCCGCAAGGTTCTGTGGGACACGCGCAAATCGAACCAGGCCAAGGGCGACATGTGGGCACCATGCCCCTTTCACCAGGAAAAGTCGGCCAGTTTCCATGTCGATGATCGCAAAGGTTATTATTACTGCTTTGGCTGTCAGGCCAAAGGGGATGCAATTTCTTTCGTGCGCGAAACCGAGAATGTCGGTTTCATGGAGGCGGTGGAAATTCTTGCCGCCGAGGCCGGGATGCAGATGCCGAAACGCGATCCACAAGCGCAGGAGAAATCCGATCATCGGACCAGGCTGACCGAGGTGATGGAGCAGGCCGTGCGCTTTTTCGGCCGGCAATTGCGCAGCGGTGCCGGGGCGGATGCGCGCGAATACCTGGCCCGCCGCGGCCTGGACCAGGCGACGCAGGAGCGCTTCGCCGTCGGGTTTGCTCCGCCCGGCTGGCAGACGCTTTGGGACCATTTGATCGGGCATGGCGTGCCGGGCGAACAGATCATCGAGGCGGGCCTGGCCAAACCGTCGCAGAAGGGGGGCAAACCCTATGACACGTTCCGCAACCGCATCATGTTCCCGATCCGCGATCCGCGCGGACGGGCCATCGCGTTTGGGGGTCGTGCGATGGACCCCAACGACAATGCCAAATATCTGAACAGCCCGGAAACCACGCTGTTCGACAAGAGCCGGACGCTCTACAACCACGGCCCGGCGCGCGAGGCGGCCGGCAAGGGCCAGCCGTTGGTCGTGGCCGAAGGCTACATGGATGTGATCGCGCTGGCATCAGGCGGGTTCGAGGCGGCTGTGGCGCCTTTGGGGACAGCCGTGACAGAGCACCAGCTACAGATGTTGTGGCGGATCACCGACGAGCCGGTGATGGCGCTGGACGGTGATGGCGCCGGGCTGCGCGCGGCGTACCGGGTGATCGACACGGCCTTGCCACTTCTCGAAGCGGGAAAATCCTTGCGCTTTGTGCTGTTGCCCGAAGGCCAGGACCCGGATGACCTGATCCGCTCCGAAGGGCGCGACGCGATGCGCACCCTGCTGACCGATGCGCAGCCGATGGTGCAGCTTTTGTGGCGGCGCGAGACGGAAGGGCGTGTGTTCGACAGCCCGGAACGCAAGGCGGCGCTGGACAAGACATTGCGCGACCGCATTCGCACGATTCAGGACCCGTCGTTGCGCAACCATTACGGCGAAGAGATCAAGCGTCTGCGTTGGGAGCTGTTTCGCGGGCCATCGCGGCAAGCGCATCCCGGCCGACGCCGATTCACTATGCAAGCCCCGTCCAAACCGGCAGATGACACGCGAGCATCGCTTCTGGTGGCAGGCGGCAAGGATGTGGAAATCCGACTGCGCGAGGCGGTGATTCTTGCTGCGCTGATCGTCACACCGGAGCTGATCCCCGAATTCGAGGCCAAGATCGAGGAAATGCCCTGCGCCGATCGTGACCATGCCGCGCTCAAGGCGTGTCTTTTGCGCCACGCCGGTGATACGGTGGAGGCGGTGCGCACCGCTGCTGATGCGGCTGTTGGCGATGATGCCCTTGAAATGCTGTGCCGCGCACGCCATGTCGCCATCACCCCGTGTTTGCGCAACCCCGGCGATCCGGAATTGGCCCGCCAGACCATTGCCGAAGAACTGGCCAAACTCGAAGCGGGGACGGGGCTTGATGCGGAAATCGCCGAAGCCGCCGAAGATTTGTATGCGTCGGCAGACGAAACGCTGACATGGCGGCTAGGCCAGGCAGCACAGGCCCGGCAATCCGCACAGCGGGCACAGTCCGAAGACAGGACGGAATATGATCTTGGCCCCAACGGGGCCGCGATAAATCGGGAGGAACGCAGCGCATTTGCCGCTTTGATGGAGACAATTCGCTTCGATAAACCCCGCAGCTGACGGTGTTTTGCTAAGGAAAGCGTAAACGAAACAGGGTAAACGGGTGTGCGAATCACTTATTCGCGCTATTGATTCGGGTCAATCGAATCGCCCCGTCTCGACAGGAGCATCCATGGCCGCCAAAGATAACGATGACGCCAAGACTGAAGACCGCGAAGAAGATGTCAGCCTCGACATGAGCCAGACTGCGGTCAAGAAGATGATCGCAGACGCGCGTGAACGCGGCTACATCACGTATGACCAACTGAACGAGGTGTTACCGCCGGATCAGGTCAGTTCCGACCAGATCGAGGACGTGATGTCGATGCTGTCCGAAATGGGCATCCAGATCACCGAGGCGGATGAAGAGTCCGAGGAAGAGGACAAGGGCGCCACGGATCTTGTGCAGACCGCCAAGCCCGGTGACGTGACCGTCGCGTCGGGCGGATCGGAAAAGCTGGACCGGACCGATGATCCGGTGCGCATGTACCTGCGCGAGATGGGCAGCGTCGAGTTGCTCTCGCGCGAGGGCGAGATCGCGATCGCAAAACGCATCGAAGCCGGGCGCAATACGATGATCGCCGGGCTTTGCGAAAGCCCGCTGACCTTCCAGGCGATCACGATCTGGCGCGAGGAATTGCTGTCAGAGGACATTCTGCTGCGCGACGTCATCGACCTCGAGACGACATTCGGCGACCAGATGGTTGACGAGGAAGAGGTGGCGGCGGCCGTTGCGACCCAGACCGGCGGCGAATCTGCGACGAACACATCGTCCTCCGAGAAGAAGTCCGAAGAAAAGCAGGAGCTTGATGCGGACGGAAATCCGATTGCGACAGAAGATGACGAGGACGAGGAAGAGCAGGCGAACATGTCGCTCGCCGCGATGGAAGCCGCGCTCAAGCCGCGTGTTCTCGAAACGCTTGGCCGGATTGCACAGGACTACGAAGAACTGTCCAGCATGCAGGACAACCGTATCTCGGCAACGCTCAACGAGGACGGTTCCTTCAGCAAGGTGGACGAGGAACGTTACCAGAAGCTGCGCTCGGAAATCGTTGAGCTGGTGAATGAATTGCACCTGCACAACAACCGGATCGAGGCGCTGATCGATCAGCTTTACGGGATCAACAAGCGCATCATGTCGATCGATTCGTCCATGGTGAAGCTGGCCGACCAGGCGCGCATCAACCGCCGCGAATTCGTCGATGCCTACCGCGGTCGCGAGCTTGACCCCAACTGGCTCGAAGAGATGAGCGAAAAGACCGGCCGTGGCTGGCAGATGTTCATCGAACGCTCGCTGCCCAAGGCCGAGGAATTGCGTGCCGACATGGCGCAGGTGGGTCAGTATGTCGGACTAGATATATCTGAATTCCGCCGCATCGTCGCCCAGGTCCAGAAAGGCGAAAAAGAGGCGCGGCAGGCCAAGAAGGAAATGGTCGAGGCGAACCTGCGCCTCGTGATCTCCATCGCCAAGAAATATACCAACCGTGGTTTGCAGTTCCTGGATTTGATCCAGGAGGGGAACATCGGCCTGATGAAGGCGGTGGACAAGTTCGAATACCGCCGGGGCTACAAGTTCTCCACCTACGCGACATGGTGGATCCGCCAGGCGATCACGCGGAGCATCGCAGACCAGGCGCGCACCATCCGTATTCCGGTGCACATGATCGAAACGATCAACAAGCTGGTCCGCACCGGTCGGCAGATGCTGCACGAAATCGGTCGCGAGCCAACGCCCGAGGAACTGGCCGAAAAGCTCCAGATGCCTTTGGAGAAGGTGCGCAAGGTGATGAAAATCGCCAAGGAGCCGATCAGCCTCGAAACGCCGATCGGCGACGAGGAAGACAGTCAGCTGGGCGATTTCATCGAGGACAAGAACGCGGTTCTGCCGCTGGATGCCGCGATACAGGACAACCTCAAGGAAACCACGACGCGGGTTCTGTCGTCGCTCACCCCGCGCGAGGAACGTGTTCTGCGGATGAGATTTGGGATCGGTATGAACACCGACCACACTCTCGAAGAGGTGGGTCAGCAGTTCACTGTTACGCGAGAACGTATTCGCCAGATCGAAGCGAAAGCACTGCGCAAGCTGAAGCATCCGTCGCGGAGCCGCAAGCTACGCAGCTTCCTGGATCAGTAACCCATGTCGTTTCTCAAGAAGCTCTTTGGCGGCGGCGGTGATTCATCGCCCCCGCCGGCACCCCCGGAACATCATAACGGGTACACGATCCGGCCAGAGCCGGTCAAAGACGGCGGCACATGGCGCATCGGGGCGCGGATCGAAAAAGAAATCGACGGCGCGTTGAAATCACATTTCATGATGCGTGCCGATAGCCTGCAAGATTACGGCGAAGCGGCGAAAGCGTCGGTGAGCAAGGCGAAGATGCTGGTCGACCAACAGGGCGACAGCATCTTCAAATAGATCAGGTCGTCAGCCTGTCGCTGTGATCATGTCCGATCTGCCTGATTGGGGTCCTTGGTCGTGCCCGGTCCCGTCTCGGGATCGCGGTTCGTCTGTTTTGGCCCGTCCGTTTCATCGGGAACATCCTTGAAGGGATCGTGACCGGGGTTTCCGGTTCGGTCTGCCTGATTGGGGTCCGATGTTGTGCCGGGTCCCTTTTTCGGGTCGGTGTTGTCTGTGCTCATCCTGTCACTCCTATTGCGTCGGCATTACGAAAACTTCCTGCACGTTGGCGCGCGGGTTGGCGCCGAGCGCGAAGACAACCGCGTCTGCCACGTCTTCTGCTTGCAACTTGTCCGGATGCGGCTCGTCAAAGAAGGGTGTGTCCACCATGCCCGGTGCGATCACGGTACAACGTCCGCCCCATTCGCGCATTTCCTCGGCCATATTGCCGCCATAGCCATGAACAAACCATTTGGACGCCCCATAGACAGAGCCTTTGATGTGGCGCCGTCCCGCAGCGGATCCCGTCATCAGCAGATGCCCCGTGCTCTTTCTCAGGTGCGGCATCGCGGCCTTCGTGGTCCAGAGCAGGCCCATGACATTCAACTCGATCATCTTGTGCCATTCGTCCGGGTCGCCGGCTTCGGTGCCCGCTGCGCTCAGCCCCGTGCCGGCGTTCGCAAAGGCGGCATCAACCGCGCCGAAGTGATCCGCCAAGTTGTCCAGCGCCTGAACCTGATCGTCGAGCCGGGCCGCATCTCCGGGCAGAGCCAGCGCGCGGTCGCCGATTTCACGGCCAAGTTTTTCCAACTTGTCCTTGGAGCGGGCGAAAAGGCCGACATTCCACCCGCTGTCTGCGGCGAAGCGGGCCGTGGCTGCGCCGATGCCGGTCGATGCGCCGGTGATGAAGATTGTTTTGTTGGGCATGATCGGGTCCTGAGATTTGTGGTCCATGTCGGAAAGATAACGCGCCAGGGGGTGGGACAGGTTCCCTCGCTGTGCCGTAAGGCCGCGTTTTGTGTATATCCAAGGTATTTCACGATGCAGAGGCGGGATTGCGCATGAAACATGCAACCTTTGAAATCCAGACAACAGGCCCGGGCCTTTACGAGTTCACGCGCGATGTCGCGGCATGGGTGCAGGGCGATGGCCTGTTGACGCTGTTCATCCAGCACACCTTCGCCAGCCTGCTGGTCCAGGAGAACGCCGATCCCGAGGTGAAGACCGATCTGAGCGCTTATTTTCATCGCCTCGTGCCGCCGACCACCGATCCGGGGATGTCCTACCTGACGCACACCCATGAAGGCCTGGACGATATGCCGGCCCATATCAAGGCGGCGATGCTGCCGGTGAGCCTGTCGATCCCGGTGGTGCACGGGGAGATCGGATTGGGCACATGGCAGGGCATTTATGTCTTTGAACATCGCAACGCGCCTCACAGGCGGCGCGTTTTGGCGCATCTGGGGTGATCTTGCGCCGCGGAAAACCCGGGTCCACATGCAATCTGATGCAGCGGAACCACCAGTCCTTGCGGGGTAAATTCCGGGCTACCCAAAACCTCGCGGCTGACCTATAGTCGCTGTGGATAAGTGGGGGAAACCCACAGTCTGAGGCAGAGACGAAAAAGAAGGGGGACGGCCAATGCGCTGCCCGTTTTGCGGAAATATCGATACACAGGTAAAAGATAGCCGCCCGGCAGAAGATCATGTCGCCATCAGGCGCAGACGCTTTTGCCCGGCTTGCGGCGGGCGGTTTACCACCTATGAGCGCGTCCAATTGCGCGATCTGGTGGTCGTCAAGACAAGTGGACGCCGAGAGGATTTCGACCGCGACAAGCTGGAACGCTCTATCCGCATGGCGATGCAGAAACGCCCCGTGGACCCGGAACGGATCGACCAGATGATTTCCGGCATCGTGCGGCGTCTGGAAAGCCTTGGCGACACGGACATTCCCTCCAAGCAGATCGGCGAGATCGTCATGGAGTCGCTGGCGCGGATCGATACGGTTGCCTACGTGCGCTTTGCCAGCGTCTACAAGAATTTCCAGGAAGCCGACGATTTCGACAAGTTTGTCAGCGAGTTGCGCCCGTCCGACAAGGACAAATCCAAACCTGAAGAGTGACCGTGCCCGGCCCCCCCGATGACACGCGTCATATGGACCGGGCGCTGGCGCTGGGTCGGCAGGGGCTGGGCAACACCTGGCCCAACCCGGCGGTCGGCTGTGTCGTGGTGCGGGATGGGCGCGTGGTCGGCGAAGGCTGGACCCAGCCGGGCGGACGCCCCCATGCCGAGAGGCAGGCGCTGGACATGGCCGGCGCAGCGGCCAAGGGCGCGACGGCCTATGTCACATTGGAGCCCTGCGCCCATCACGGAAAGACACCGCCCTGCACGGAGGCCTTGATCGCCGCCGGTATTGCCCGCGTCGTCGCCCCCTTTGCCGACGCGGACCCACGCGTGTCGGGGCAAGGCTTTGCCCGGTTGCGCGAAGCCGGGATCGCGGTCGAGACCGGCATTGGCACCGATGCCGCGGCCCATGATCATGCCGGGTTCTTTTGCCGCCTCTCCAGCGGTCGCCCGCTCGTTACCCTGAAACTGGCCACCAGTCTTGATGGCCGCATCGCCACCGCCAATGGCGACAGCCAGTGGATCACCGGAGCCGAGACGCGCGCGGGTGTGCATCGCTTGCGCGCCTGTCACGACGCTGTGCTGGTGGGCGCGGGCACGGTGCGGGCGGATGATCCGCTGCTGACGGTACGCGGGATCGATGTGCCGCGACAACCGGTGCGCATTGTCGTGTCCAGACGGTTGGATATGCCAACTGATGGGCGGCTTGGCCAGACGCTGGATCAAGCGCCGGTCTGGCTATGCCATTCCGACGATGCGCCGATCGATGCGCGCGAAGCCTGGTCCGGTATCGGAGCCAAGCTGCTGCATCTGCCACTCGATGGACGCCAGGTCGATATCGCCGCGCTGATGCAGCGGCTGGGGCGCGAGGGACTGACCCGGGTGCTCTGCGAAGGTGGCGGGGAGCTTGCTGCGAGCCTGATTGCCGCTGATCTGGTGGACCGGTTGGAGGTGCATATGGGCGGTGTGATCATCGGGGCCGAGGGGCGCCCTGCGCTCGGCGCCCTGGGTCTCGACCGCTTGTCGGACGCACCGCGCTTTGCCTTGTGCGACCTGTGGAAAAGCGGCGATGACGTGGTGCAAAGCTGGGTGCGTCAACGCCGCCAGATCCATGCGTAACTGGTCAGCATCCCTTGCATCTTGGCCAGGCGCCTCAGGCGCTTTGGCTGTTTGATCTGGCCGTTCGCAAGCCGGTCCAGAACAACCTCCACAGGGCAGGCCTGCCCCGTCACCGGATCGAAATAGCGCGGGTAGTCGATGAGCGTGGCGTGGGCCAAAGCGTCGAGACTGACGGACTGTCCGCGCCGTGCCGGCATGGCGCATAGATCCGTGGTCAAACCCCAGCCTGCGTAAAACGGCTGGCCCAGGGTGGTAACCGGAACTCCGCGCAGAAGCGCCTCGAACCCGCTCAGCGAGGTGAGGGTCCAGACCGCGTCGATCTGGCCATACAGCGGGGCGATTGCACGATGGGTGACAATGTGATCCGCCCAATCAGACGCGCCACTTACCGCGCCGGGGCGCAAGCCGGCGACCACATCGGGGTGAGGTTTGTAGACAAGGACGGCGTCCGGATTGCTGGCCCGGACCTGTTGCAAAAGCGCGGCGTTGGTCGTGATATCCGGGCATCCCAACCGGATTGAGGCGTCATCCTCGACCTGACCCGGAACGAGGATAACCTGTCGCCCCTGGCTGTCCGGCAGATCGGGCGCCGTTTGATCAGCGGCGTATTTGCTCACCTCGTTTTTGACAATCCGGGCAATCACCTGTCGCGCTCGGTTGAGCGAGGACTCGTGCAGGTGAACGCTGTCGGCGATCAACCGTTCAAGCCGCGATGGCCGTGATGGGTCGAAATAGATGCCAAGATCGTCCAGCACCAGTGAAAGTGGCGGCATCAGCTCTGCGCCAAGGCCCTGCGATCGGATGAACCCGTCCTCGACGGTCCATGTGTCCTCGTCGGCTCCCGCCCCCCAGCGCATCACGCGAGGTGCCGTCCCGGACGGGGTTTCCGAGAACCGCATGGGATGGTGCGCGCCGAAGATCTTTTGCATATGTGGGCGCTTCCACAGGCGCATGTTTCGGCCCACCCAACCCGCGCGGTCCTCGGTCCAAGCGCGGCGGGTGGCCTCGACCGTGTCGATCACGCGGGAAAGATTGCACAGGCGGTCATGGTAAGGATCATACCAGACAGGAAACCGCATCATGGCCCCGGCAAAGATCTGACTGCGGGTGAGTTTGCGCTGGCGACGCGGCAGATGAATCTCGTCGTCACTCAGCCCCCACCCGGCATAGAAGGGGGTCCCGAAGACGCGGGGCCGGTGCCCTGCGAGGATCGCCTCGAACCCCATCTGCGACGACAGGGTATAGACCGCGATCGCGCCATCCAGCAAATCCATCGGCGCGTGGGCACCGTCGATAAAGGACACGCGCCCCCGCGCGTGATCGTCTGTAAAATGGCCTGGACGCGTGCCCGCCCGTGTCTCGGGATGCGCCCGGATCAGGATGCGGCTGTTCGGGTGTTCTGTTTGTGCGAAATACAGCATTTCGGCAAATCTTGCCCGGGCCATGTCCGGACCCGAGACCGATGCATGTACTGACGCATCGTCCGCGACCTGGTCCATGACAAGCACATAGCCGGGGTCGGGCAAGGGCAGGTCCGGGTCGTACGCTGCGTATTTCGACAGTTTGCCGCGCACCATACGCGCCATGAGGTCGCGCGCGGTGTTCAACTCCGCGGTATCGTCCAGCGGTTCTTCGATAAGAAGGGTTTCCAGATCCGACGGGCTGGACGCGTCGAAGTGCACGCCTGTCCGGTCGAGGGTCAGGCCAAGCGGTGGTTCGTTTGCAATTCGGCCCGGATGCAAGGACCGCAGGAAGGCATCTTCGACCCGCAGCACGGGCGCACCCCGCACGCGGGCCTGCGACGTGCCACGTCTGGCGCTTGGGGCGGCGCCCCAGATGCCGATCCAGTCATCGGAGTTCGGTCGTCCGAGGGCCACCCGCCAGCTGGAAAGCTCCAGAATGCGCTTGATCCGGCGCCGGGTGAAAAACCCGCTGTTGTAAACGTAAAGTCGCCGGAGGCTGGTGCCTCCGGCGTGCGTTGGGGGTGGATCCGCCTGCACGGCCCGTTTACTCGGTCAGGGGTCCGCCGGTTGCGGCCGTGGTCAGGCTCTGTGCGCCGCCCAGCGTGCCGGTGATCGACGATATGGTCCGGTTCCACTGAACGATGGGCGCTTCTGTGACGTAGATCAGATCACCGTCGCGGATCAGGAAATCCCGTGCCGTGAAGAGCCCGTTGGGTTCGGTAAGGTCATGAACGTAGATCATGCGCTGGGCGCCGACGAAATCGTTCCGTCCAAGCACCGCGTTGGCGATATCCGCCGGCTCGTTGCGAAAGACGAAGACACCCGTGGGGTCAGAAGTTGTCGGGATCAACCCGCCCAACTGGGCCAGAGCCTCGACCAGCGACAGGGTCCGCGTTTCAAAGGTCATCCGCGTTTGCGCGCCGGCCGCGCCAAGAGCGGTGAAGGCGCGCTGATCGGCTTCGATCAGGATGCGGTCGCCATTGCGCAAGGCGATGTCGAGTTCCGGGTGGTCGTAAAGATCCTCAAGCCAGATGGTTTCGCTGTGATTGCCCCGTGTCAGGGTGATCTGGGCAATTTCGGGCGATGTCCCGACGCCGCCCGCGCTGGCCACCATGGAGCCGAGCGTGCTTGTCGGGCGGGTGATCGGGAAGACGCCTTGCGCGCCGGCCGAGCCGAGAATCGAAACGGTCGCCCCGTCGCCCGCCGTTCGGCGCACCTGTACCTGCGGGTCGGGGGTCTGGTCTTCCAGCTTGTTGGTAATGATCCGGCGAATGGCCTCGGGCGTGTTCCCGGCAGCTTTGATGCGGCCGGCATAGGGCACGAAGATAAAGCCGGATCCATCGACTTGAACCGCTTCGAGGACGGTCGCGTTCGAGGCTTCACCGGTCAGCAGACCGTCATCGACATTTTCCCAGATCGTCAGCCCCAGCGTGTCGCCCGGGCGAATGATGTCCGCGCTTTGCACGTTCGCGTTCACAAGTGACTGCGTGAATCCCAGGGCAGGCACCACAGCGGTTGCGCGCGTCACGCGGTCGTCGACAGACACCACGAACGCATCGCCTTCGCGTTGAACGGAGCCGGCAAAGATCTGATTCTTGTTCGGGCCGACACCCGGCAAGCCGCATGACGCCACGAGGGATGCCGAAAGCACCACCGCGATGGGCTTGGCCCACCGGAAATTCATTTTGAACACTGCTCGGTCTCCTCGACCAGTTATTGTCTGCCTCGGTTCGTTTTTTCGTTAAAGTATCGAAAGATCGGCTCTTTGGCCAGCGTCCGGAGATCGGCGTTCTAGCGAACAAGCCGCAAGTGTTGCGCGGCGGTCTCGGACGGATCCAGTCGTTGTGGATAGGGACCTGCCGACCGCAACATGCGGTCTCCAACATTGCGCAAAAGTTCGGACCTGCCCTTGGCCGAATAAAACCCGCCGGGAATCTGGCTCGTTTCCAGCAGGAATTGCCGGTATATCGCATAGGCCACCGGGTCCGGTGGCGTCGGGTCAGCGAAAAACGTGGTCAGCGGCTGGTGTGATACGAGGCCTGGCTTGTCATAGACGCTGATGCCGAAACTGCGTACCGGCAGGCCGCGCCACAGCGCCTGATGCGCCGATGTCGAATTCACCGTCACGGCTGATCGCGCGGCATAGAGCAGGAAAGCCAGCTTGCCGCCTCGGACAAAGCTGATCCTCCCGTCGACACCGTGCCGCTTTGCGATGTCCCGAACCTGCATGTCCACCTTGGCGCGGCCGTCTTCCAGCGGATGCGCCTTGAAAACAAGCCGGTGGTGTTGCGGCGCGCCCTTGGCAAAGGCTTCGATCACATGCGCGACAAAGTCCGTCTGCGAGGGAAAGTCGGAAAAGGCGCGAAAACTGGCATCGTGGTCAAGCTGCAAAAGGACGACGTGGTAGGGCCAGCCCGCCTTTCGAATTGTGCGCGTGGTCATCCAGCGTTCAACAATGTGGCGCGGACGCCGCAGGAGCCGAAGAAGGTGCAGACGAAATTCCTCGGCCACGTTCTGATCGCGGTGCGGATGGTAATGTGGGAAGGCCTGGTTTCGGAAGAGCACATGCCAATGGTAGAGTGCCCCGTGCACCATGTGCATCCGCAAATCCCCCCAACGGTCGGGCGGCAATGCCGGGGGCTCCTCGGTACATGTCAGCGCGCGTTCCATCTCTTCGATGGTGATCGTCATCAGGCGTGAATTGCCGTTCGATCCGTCGCGCTCATAGGTCGCCCAATAGGGCCTCAGGTAGCCTTCCTCGAAGACATGGATCGTCAATCCGGCACTGCGCGCGGCGGCGATCGCCTCGGCGTGGTGGCGGCGAGTGTCGCCATAGAGCACGAGATCGGTTGCCCTGATCATCTTGACCCATTCGAGAAACCGGGTCGGCCATTCCTCGATCGGGGTGCAAAATCGCAAGAGCGTTTCGCCGTCGCGCCACTTCGATCCATCACCCGCGTTGAACGCCACCCGCCAGCAGCGCGCGCCCGTTTCCTTGAGATGATCGGCCAACTGGCTGAAGAACGGCCCATGCGGCCCCTGCAAAAACAGGAACACCCTTGAAGACGATGATTCCGGCGTGACCGTTGTGTTTGCCATGGTGTCGCAGTACCCCTCGAATGAGGGATAAGCTATCATGAATGATATGCTTCTGAGAATGAAAATTCCCAAGGTTTTGTGTGGCTAGAAACAAAAGGGGCTAGATCATGTTTACCGGCATCATCACGGATATAGGTGAGATCCGCAGCCTCGAACACGCGGGCGATCTGCGCGCGCGCATCGGTACGGGCTACGACACGAACGGCATCGATATCGGAGCGTCCATCGCCTGCAGCGGGGTCTGTCTGACCGTTGTGCAGCTTGGTCCGGACTGGTTCGATGTGGAGATCAGTGTAGAGACATTGAACAAGACCAATATCGGCACGTGGTCGGAGGGACAGAAGGTCAACCTCGAACGCGCCTTGAAGGTTGGAGACGAATTGGGCGGGCATATCGTTTCCGGCCATATCGACGGTCTGGCCGAGATCGTGCAGATGCGCAGCGAAGGAGACAGCGTGCGATATACCTTCGAGGCACCGCGTGCCCTTTCCAGGTTCATCGCGCCAAAGGGATCGGTCGCGCTGGACGGCACGTCCCTGACGGTGAACGAAGTTGATGACACGCGCTTCGGGGTGAATATCATCCGGCACACGCAGGAGGTGACCACCTGGGGCGTGTCCAAAGTCGGCGACCGGGTCAATCTCGAAATCGACACGCTGGCGCGTTATGTTGCGCGTCTTGCAGAGATGCAGGAGTAGCGCGGCGCGTTGCGCAGCGCCGCGCGCCTGCTGAGAGAGCCGCGACATTTCGCGATCAGGGGCAGGTGGCCTTGCCGATAGGCCGTTTTCTTTGGCCCCGCGTGGCATATGTATAGGCGATGACTGCCCTTCCTCCCTCCCTTGCCGCGTGGTTCGACTCGCGTGGGTGGACCATCCATCCGCATCAGCAGGACATGCTGAACCGCGCCGACGATCCATGCCTTTTGCTGATCGCGCCGACCGGGGGTGGCAAGACATTGGCCGGGTTCCTGCCGACGCTCGCAGAGCTGGCCGAGGCGCCGCGCGAGGGGTTGCACACGCTTTACGTCAGCCCGCTCAAGGCATTGGCCGCAGACATCAAGCGCAACCTGCGCACGCCGATTGACGAGGCCGGACTGGCGATCCGGGTCGAGGATCGCACCGGTGACACCTCGCAGCACATCAAGAAACGGCAACGCGCCGATCCGCCACATATTCTTCTGACGACCCCGGAGTCGCTGGCGCTGCTCACCAGCTACGAAGACGCGCCGCGCATGTTCAAGGATGTGCAGCGGGTGGTGGTGGACGAGATTCACGCTTTGGCCGAAAGCAAACGCGGCGACCAGTTGATGCTGGCGCTGGCGCGGTTGCAGACCATGTGCCCGGACCTGCGCCGTGTCGGTCTGTCCGCCACCGTTGATGATCCCGCTTCCATCGCGCGCCTGCTGGCGCGGCACCCCGACCCATGCAAGATCGTTCAGGCTGATCCGGGGCCGGATCCCGATATCTCCATGCTGGTCACGGCAGAGGCGCCGCCCTGGTCCGGGGGCGGTGCGAAATACAGCATTCCGGCAGTGCTGGAACAGGTCAAACAGCACAACACGACGCTCATTTTTCACAACACCCGCGCGCAGGCCGAGATCTTCTTTCACAACCTCTGGCTTGCCAACGAAGACGCCTTGCCCATCGGAATCCACCACGGCAGCCTTGATCGCGGTCAGCGTGAAAAGGTCGAAGCGGCGATGGTGCGCGGCGATCTGCGCGCGATTGTCTGCACCGGAAGCCTGGATTTGGGCATCGACTGGGGCGATGTGGACCTGGTGATACAGATCGGCGCGCCCAAGAACGTCAAACGTCTGGTGCAGCGGATCGGGCGCGCCAACCACCGGTACAACGCGCCCAGCAAGGCGCTTCTGGTGCCCGCCAACCGGTTCGAAGTGGTCGAATGCGTTGCGGCTTTGGAGGCAGTGAAGGCGCATGATCTGGACGGCGAATGGCGCGGGCGCGGCCCGCGCGATGTGCTGTGCCAGCATATCCTGATCGCCGCCTGTTCCGGCCCCTTCGATGCGGATGCGCTTTATGCGGAGATGACCGCCGCCGGGGCTTATGCGGATCTGAGCCGCGACGGGTTCGACGCCTGCCTGAATTTCTGCGCCACCGGCGGCTATGCCCTGCGTGCCTATGACCAGTGGCAGCGGTTGACACAATTGCCCGACGGGCGCTGGCAATTGCGCGATCCCCGGTCCGCCGCGCGCATAAGGCAGAACATCGGCACGATCCAGGACACCGACACGCTCAAGGTGAAATGGCGGGGCCGCGGCGGCGCGCCGTTGGGCGAAATCGAGGAAGGCTTTGCCGCCACGCTGACCAAGGGCGACACGTTTCTGATCGGCGGCCAGATCGTGCGCTACGAGGGCTTGCGCGAATTGACTGTCGAAGTCACCCGCGACCCCGGACGCAAACCCAAGATCGCCACCTTCATGGGCACCAAGTTCGCCACCTCCACGCAGCTCTCAAACCGCATTGTCCGAATGTTCCAACAGGACGATTGGCCCGACCTGCCGCGCCATACCCGCGATTGGTTGCACATGCAGCGCGGGGTCAGCCGCCTGCCTGAACCGGGGCGGCTCTTGATCGAAAGCTTCCGGCATGACGGGCGCGAACAGCTTGTCGTCTACGGTTTCGCCGGGCGCAACGCGATGCAGACGCTGGGGCTGTTGCTGACCAAGCGGATGGAGGAGGAAGGCCTGGCTCCCATGGGCTTTGTCGCCACCGATTACGCCGTGCTGATCTGGGGGCTGGACGCGGTGATCGACCCCGCGCCGCTTTTTGATATCGACGCGCTGGAGGCTGGTCTCGAAGGCTGGCTTGCGGGCAACGCCGTGATGAAACGCACGTTCCGCGCCTGCGCCACCATCGCGGGGCTGATCGAACGCAACCTTGGCGGTCAGCGCAAGACCGGGCGGCAAGCGACCATGTCGTCGGATATCCTCTATGACACGCTGCTGAAATACGATCCCGATCACCTGCTCATGCAGATCACCCGCGAAGAGGCGATGCGCGGGCTGGTCGATTTCGCCCGCATCCGCGAGATGGCCGAACGGGTCGGTGACCGCATCGACCTGCTTCGTCTCGATCGCGTGACACCGCTCGCAGCACCGCTGTTCCTCGAACCGGGCCGGGTTCCGGTGCGCGGTTCCGCTGACGAACGATTGCTGGAAGAAGAGGTCACGCGCCTGATGGAAACCAGCGGCCTCGCGCGGGTCGAGGCGGCACCCGGCAAACCGAAATGGCGCGTGCCCTATTGATCACGGTGCGTGCAGGCACTCACCCTGCGCCGGGTGCCCTTGCCTGCACGCATCTTTTTCAGGTCACATCGCGGTACGAGATTTCCTTGACGTCCTTGCCGGTCTTGCCGCGCCGCACGATCAACCGGTTGAGCGCGTGGATATAGGCCTTGGCCGACGCCACAACCGTATCGGTATCGGCGGATTGGCCGGTCGAGATCATGCCGTCTTCTTCCAGCCGCACACTGACCGTCGCCTGTGCGTCGGTGCCTTCGGTCACGGCGTGGACCTGATAGAGTTGCAGCTTGGCCTTGTTTGGATGCACCTGCCGGATCGCCTTGAACGTGGCATCTACGGGGCCGTCGCCGGCACAGGTGGCAGAGTGTTCTTTTCCGTCCACCTCCATCTCGATACTGGCTTCGGCCGGGGCGGTGCCGCAAACGACTTTCAGGTTCACCAGTTGCAAGGCGTCCGAGCCTTCGGTTGTCGCCGTCACAAGCGCGAGGATATCCTCGTCATAGACGTCTTTCTTGCGGTCGGCGAGGTCCTTGAACCGGACAAAGATATCCTTGAGCTGGTTGTCCCCGACATCGGTGCCCAATTCCTTGAGCTTGGCGCGCAGCGCGGCGCGGCCGGAATGTTTCCCCAAAGGCAGGGAGGACGCGGCAAGACCCACATCCTCGGGGCGCATGATCTCGAAGGTCTCGGCGTTCTTGAGCATCCCATCCTGGTGGATGCCGGATTCATGCGCAAAGGCGTTCTTGCCGACAATCGCCTTGTTGAATTGTACGGCAAATCCCGAAACGGTCGCGACCCGGCGGGAGATCTGCATGATCTTCCTGGTGTCAACACCCGTGTGATAGGGCATGATATCGGTGCGCACCTTCAGCGCCATCACCACCTCTTCAAGAGCGGTGTTGCCCGCGCGTTCACCGAGCCCGTTGATCGTACACTCGATCTGCCGCGCGCCGCCCTCGACGGCGGCGAGGGCGTTGGCGGTCGCCATGCCAAGGTCGTTGTGGCAGTGCGTGGCAAAGACGATCTCGTCGGCGCCCGGCACGGTTTCGATCAGGCGACGGATCAGGTCCGCGCTTTCCACGGGCGCGGTATACCCGACGGTGTCCGGAATGTTGATCGTCGTCGCGCCTGCCTTGATCGCGATCTCCACGACGCGGCAGAGGTAATCCCACTCGGTGCGCGTTGCATCCATCGGCGACCACTGCACGTTGTCGCACAGGTTGCGGGCGTGGGTCACGGTCTGTTCGATCCGCTCCGCCATTTCATCCTGGTCGAGGTTCGGAATCGCGCGGTGCAGCGGCGAGGTGCCGATAAAGGTGTGAATGCGCGGACGCTCGGACTGTTTGACCGCCTCCCAGCAGCGGTCGATATCGGGAAGCTGCGCACGTGCAAGGCCGCAGATCACCGATGTCTTGCTGCGCCGCGCAATCTCGGCCACGGCGCGGAAATCGCCTTCCGAGGCGATGGGAAACCCGGCCTCGATAATGTCGACACCCATATCGTCCAGCAGCTCGGCAATCTCGAGCTTTTCGGCATGCGTCATTGTCGCGCCGGGAGATTGTTCGCCGTCACGCAGGGTGGTGTCGAAGATCACCACGCGGTTCTTGTCAGTGCTTGTCATGGTCAGGGTCTTTCATGTCTTGTCCAAATCCGTCGGCGCGAAACGGTCATCCTCTGAGCGGTCGCGCCGGATGCGCCGCGCTCAGAGGCGGATTAGGAGAAGACGGGTGGCCAACGCAAGAGGCGCACAGCTGTGCGAGCGGAATGCGATATGGGCCAAACATGTCATGCAGGATATCATACCCAGCAATTCCCGAAAGAAAAGTCGTTTGGGAAAAAAAGACGCCCCCGGCTTCGGGAGCGTCCTGTGCTTCTTCGGTTCAAAAATATCCCGGGGGTTTGGGGGCTGGCCCCCAAGAGCGTCCGTTGAGGCAAACGCCAGGATGCATCGACGCGTCCTGCGCCGCGCTCAGAGGTCGGGATAGATCGGAAAGCGGGCGCACATCTCTGCGACTTCGCTGCGCACCTTGTCCTCCACCGCTGCATTGCCATCCTCGGCATTGGCCGCAAGGCCATCTGTGACCTCGATGATCCAATCCGCAATCTGGCGGAATTCGGCCTCTCCGAACCCACGTGTCGTGCCGGCCGGCGTGCCAAGGCGGATGCCGGAGGTGACCATCGGCTTTTCCGGATCAAAGGGCACACCATTCTTGTTGCAGGTGATATGTGCGCGTCCCAGGGCTTTTTCCGTGGCGTTGCCCTTGACGCCCTTGGGGCGCAGATCGACCAGCACCACATGGGTGTCGGTGCCATGGGTCACGGTGTCCAGACCGCCCTTGATCAGCTGATCCGACAGGGCCTGTGCGTTTCGGATGACGTTCTGTTGGTAGATCTTGAAGTCCGGGCGCAGCGCCTCGCCAAAGGCCACGGCCTTGGCGGCGATCACGTGCATCAGGGGCCCACCCTGAATGCCGGGGAAGATGGCGGAGTTGAATTTCTTCGCCAGCGCCGCGTCGTCGGTGAGGATCATGCCGCCGCGCGGTCCGCGCAGCGTCTTGTGGGTCGTCGTGGTAGCGACATGCGCGTGGGGGAACGGGCTGGGGTGTTCGCCTGCAGCCACCAATCCGGCGAAATGGGCCATGTCGACATGCAGGTAGGCGCCGACGCTGTCGGCAATTTCGCGCATCTTGGCAAAGTCGATCTGACGCGGGATGGCAGAGCCGCCCGCGATGATCAGCTTGGGCTGATGCTCGGTCGCGAGCGCCTGCACCTGATCATAGTCAAGCAGGTTGTCTTCCTTGCGCACCCCGTACTGGATCGCGTTGAACCACTTGCCCGACTGGTTGGGCGCGGCGCCATGCGTCAGGTGCCCCCCCGCGTCCAGGCTCATGCCGAGAATCGTGTCGCCTGGCTTCAAAAGCGCCGTGAACACGCCCTGGTTGGCTTGGCTGCCTGAGTTGGGCTGAACATTGGCAAAGCTGCAGCCGAACAAGTCGCAGGCCCGTTCGATGGCAAGGTTTTCGGCCACATCGACGTATTGGCATCCCCCGTAATAGCGACGGCCCGGATAGCCTTCGGCATATTTGTTGGTCATCACCGATCCCTGCGCCTCCATCACGGCGCGGCTGACGATGTTTTCCGATGCGATCAGCTCGATCTCGTCGCGCTGACGGCCCAGTTCGTCGGTGATCGACGTGAACAGGTCAGGGTCGCTGTCGGCCAGGGATTTGGTGAAAAAGCCGGTTTCGCGGTGCGGGGCATTCATGGGCTGCGCCTCCTTGAAGCATATTTTCGATGACTGTCTACCTATCGGAAACGGGGGAAAAGGCAAATGCGGGAAAGCGATCCTAGGCCAGAAAGCTGCGCCACGTCTGGCGTGGCGGGAATGTTTGTGATTGTTTCGGACCGGGATGACCCCGATAGGAAGCATTTCTCATGTCGATGCGTATCGCTTTTGCCGCCAGTTCCGCGCCGATTGCCGAGGCGGCCAAGGCCGGGCTGACGCGGAAATACGGCGATCATGCCGAGGACGGAGCCGACGTCATCGTGGCGCTGGGGGGCGACGGGTTCATGCTGCACACGTTGCACCGGACAGAGGAATTGGCGGCGCCGGTGTACGGGATGAACCGGGGCACGGTCGGGTTCCTGATGAACGAGTATTCCGAGCACGATCTGGAGGCACGGCTGGAGCGGGCGCAAGAAGAGGTGATCAACCCGCTGTCGATGCTGGCCACGACCATGGACGGCATCACGCAGCGGGCGCTGGCGATCAACGAGGTTTCGCTTTTGCGGGCGGGGCCGCAGGCGGCACGGCTGCGGATCAGCGTGGACGGGCGGGTTCGGATGGCCGAGCTGGTCTGTGACGGGGCCCTGGTCGCGACGCCTGCCGGGTCGACCGCGTATAATTATTCCGCCCATGGTCCGATCCTGCCCATTGGATCGGATGTGCTGGCCCTGACGGCGATGTCGGCATTCCGGCCGCGGCGCTGGCGGGGGGCCTTGCTGCCCAAGACGGCGGAGGTCACCTTCGAGGTTCTGGACCCGGAAAAGCGGCCGGTCATGGCCGAGGCGGATTCCCGCGCGGTGCGGGACGTGGTGCGGGTCGATATCCGGTCAGAGCCGTCAACGGCCCACCGGGTGCTGTTCGATCCGGGTCACGGGCTTGAGGAGCGGCTGATCCGGGAACAGTTCGTCTGAGCGGCGTCCCACGCGTGGGACGCGGCGGCACGCCCTGAAATCAATGGGTTACAGAGACCGGTTCACAGTTTCTTAACCTTTGCCCGATCCAGACCCTTTGCAAGCCGTTGCCGCAAATCGGCCCATCTTGTGCCCCATCCGTCTTGTATGCCGCCCCGCTGCGCGGTTTCGAGAAGGCAAGACGACATGCGGATTTTGAGCTACGTGATCCTTGCGGTGCTTCTGCTTGCCCCCGGCATGGCGCAGGTTCAGGAGCGCGACCGTCTTGACCGGCGCGGTGAGCTTCTGGGCTGGGAAGGCGTCGGGCGGCTGGACCTTGGGGGCAGCACCTGCACGGGGGCATTGATCACCAGGACATTGGTCCTGACCGCCGCGCATTGCGTGGTGGACACGTCCCGGCAAACCCTGTTGCCAAAAGCGCCCATGCGCTTTCATGCCGGTCTGGCACATGACTTTGTCGCCGCGACGCGGCGGATCGACAAGATCGTTCTGGCCGATGGCTATCTTGGTTCGGGCGATGCCTCCTTGACAGACCAAGTGCGGACCGACCTGGCGCTCCTGCGGCTGGACAGGCCGATTTTCAGCACCGAGGCCGAACCGTTCAAGGTGCATGACGGCGTGTCGAGCAAGGGCAAGGTCACGCTGGTGTCATATGGGCGCGGTCGCAACACATCGCTCCAGCGCGAATCCGGGTGTCGGCACAAGGAAACATATCGCGGCGGGCTGATGAGCTTTGACTGCGATGTGACCTTCGGATCCTCCGGCGCGCCGGTGTTCGTCAAAGTCGATGGCAGATTGCGCATCGCGTCGGTGATTTCGATGATGAGCACGTTCGAGGATGGCAGCAAGGACGCGATTGGCATGTCCTTGCCGGCGACCGTGGCAAAACTCAGACGCGAGATGCGGAACGATGCGGCCCGTGCGCCGGTGTCGGCCGGCGCCAAGCGGGTCACGATCGGGCAACGCTCGACCTCTGGCGGAGCGCGCTTTGTCACGGTGGATTGAGGTGCGGTCACCTGTCCCGGCCCGAAAGGGGCTGTTGGCCCGTGTCGGGCGCGTCTTTGTGCGCGGGGCTCATGTCGGCAGCGGCAACGCGGGGTCGTCCTTGGCCTGATCCATGACGATCTGGCTGTGTAGCCGCCCGATGGCGCCTTGCGGAAGCAGGATATCCTGCACAAGCCGTTCGAGCGCGCGTGGCGTACGGAAGGCCCGATAACGCAGATCAGTTCGGCAGCTCAGTCTGGCAGCGGTTTGCCGTGGAGCCGCAGGAACAGGCTTTCCTCGTCGTCATTGCGGAAAAACGGCACCGACGCAGGCGGGGCGCGGTCCCTGGCGCGGGCTGCGACTTCGGCAAGGACGACCTCGGTGATGAAGGGCAAATCAAAGCCGCGCACCTTGTCCAGGGCGATCCATTGCAGATGCGCCAATTCGTCGGAGGCCGCCGAGAAATCGTCCGGGTCCGTGGCGAGGTCCTCCGCATCGAGCAGGAAGAACCGCGCATCGAACCGGCGCGGGCGGCCTGGCGGCGTGATGGCGCGGAAGACGAATTGCAGCGGAGCTGCGTTGGGCAGTTGGCCCTGCGCCGCGAAATCGCGCCAATTGCGCGGTGTCGGGGTGGGCCATTCTCCGGGTGTGCCGAGAACCTGGCCGGTTTCTTCCCAGAGTTCGCGGATCGCGGCGCCGGCGAGGGCGGGCGCGCAGCCCGGCGGCGCATCGTCGAGCAGGCGGCTTTCGCAGAGCGGTGACAGCGGATTGGCGAAGGGAACATGCGCATCCTCGGGATCGACCGCGCCGCCGGGAAAGACGAACTTGTTCGGCATGAAGGCGGCTTTGGCGCCGCGCTGGCCCATCAGGATGCTGGGGGCGTGGCCCCGGTCGCGCAGGACGATCACCGTGGCGGCATCGCGGAGCGCGGATTTGTCGATGTTCGGTGCGTCGGTCACACGGGACCCCCTGTTGCGCTGCAGGGGTCAGCCGGTGCCGGGTGCGAAGCCGTGCATGTAGCGCGACCACTGGAACGCGACGATTGCCCCTTTCAATCGGGGCAGAAGGTAAAGCGTCAGCCCGACGCAGCCAACCGCGAAGATCGTGAAGAGCACGAGCGGTTCGGGGCGGAACTGCACGAAGACGATATGCAGCAGCGGCGCCATCAGGTGGCCGACGATCAGGATGGTCAGATACGCCGGACCGTCATCGGCGCGGTGGTGGTGCAGTTCTTCGCGGCAGACAGGACAGGTGTCGCGCACCTTGAGATAGCCGCGCAGAAGCGGACCGTTTCCGCAATTGGGGCATTTCCTGCTCCAGCCCTTGCGCAGGGCCGGCCAAGTTTCACGCTCGTCATGTGTCGTTACGTGTGATGTCGCCATGTTCGCTCTCCTGCGCGCAAGATGCAGAGCGCGAGACATATTGGACAGTTGCCAAACTGTCCTTGCGGCTGGATGTCGCAAACATCCTGGCCGATTGGCCGCCGGCGCGGGACTTTGGCGACGGGGACCGACCGTGCGGAGAAAAAAATGCCCCGCCCGGCAAATAAATCCGACGGGATCGGACGCGCCCTGCGTGGAACGAAGTGGATGGCAAGGGCAAACGCCTTGTCTTGATCCACCAAGCCACAGGGTCCGGCCGGCGTGCCGGGCAGGAAAGGAAACGAGATGACTTTGAACAAGAAGGTCATGGCCCTTGTTGTCGCGGCCATGAGTGTCACCGGTGCAGCGACCGTGGTTCTGGCGCAGGACAGGATGGATCGCGGCGAACGGCCTGCGGAGATGTTCTCGCGGTTGGACACGGATGGCGATGGGCAGATCACCGCCGAAGAGCTGGACTCCGTCGGCCGGGGCCACATGCAAGACCGCGGGTCGCGTAAGATTGCGCGGCTTGACAGCGATGGCGATGGCGCCGTGTCGGAGGACGAGTTTGCCGCACGCCGGGGCGAGGGTGCGATGTTCGACCGTCTGGACACGAACGCGGACGGCATGATCAGCGAAGAGGAATTCGCGGAGATGCGGAAGGGCCACATGAGCGGAATGAAAGGTGGCATGCGCCACGGCCACCGCTGAGCCAAACGCTTCGGGCGGTGCGCGTGCATCGTCCGGGGTCCATGCTAGAGTTGATCCGAGAGTAACCAGCGCGGTGGCATGAGCCAGAGACAGTCCGATCCCGAGACCGAGGCGGAATTGCTTGCAGCCTATGCCGCAGGCGAGCCTGCCGCCGCGCGCGCATTGGCGCAGAGCCTTGCGCCGCTGGTGTATGCCCATGCGGTGCGCATGCTGAACGACCGCGCCGAGGCCGAGGACGTGGCGCAAGAGGCCATGTTGCGCCTGTGGCGCCAGGCGGCCGGATGGGACGCGCAGGGGGCGGCGTCGGTTCGCACCTGGCTTTACCGGGTGACGGCGAACCTGTGTATCGACCGGCTGCGCAAGACGCGGCCCGCCGGGTTGCCGGAGGACAGCGAAATGGCCGATGGCAAACCGGGGGCCGAGGCGCTGCTTCAGGCGCGGGACCGGCAGATGGCGCTGGAAGAGGCGCTGATGCACTTGCCCGACCGCCAGAGGCAGGCGGTCGTGCTGCGCCATATCGACGGGCTGGGCAATCCCGAGATCGCCCGGATCATGGACATCGGCCCGCGGGCCGTGGAAAGTCTGACCGCGCGGGGCAAACGGGCCTTGACCGCGCGTCTGAGCGGTCAGCGCGAGAATTTGGGGTATATGGATGACACAGTCGAAACCTCCTCTTGACGATCCGCTCGAAGCGGCATTGGCGCAGGCACGGCAGGCGCGACCAGAGATGCCCGACGGCCTGCTGGCGCGGGTGATGGCGGATGCCGCGGCCGAGATGCCCCAACCCCGGCGCCTGCCGGTCTGGCGGCAGATCTTTGGCACCCTGGGGGGCTGGCCCGCGATGGCCGGGCTGGCGGCAACGGCCTGCGCCGGTCTGTGGGTTGGCGGCGCGATGCCCGATGACGTGATGTTTGCGTTCGATCCGGTGACCAGCGCTGCGCTGGACACAGGGACCGGGTTGAGCGCGTTTGATCTCTTGCTGGTGGATGGCTGACATGGTGGACACGGCAAAACCGCGAACGCCATTGTGGCTGCGCCTGACGTTGTTGGGGTCCCTTGCCCTGAACCTGCTGGTGATCGGCGCGGTCGCCGGGGCCTTCGTTTTCGGCGGGCCGGAGCACCGGGCCCTGCGAGATCGGGGCGATCCGGTGCCGGTCTTTATCCGGGCGCTCGATCCGACGGACCGGCGCGCGCTTCGGCAGGACCTTCTGGAAAACCTGCGCGACAGGGCCCGCGACCGGGGCGGCATGATCGAAGATTTCCGCACCAGCCTTGCGGCGCTGCGCGCGACGCCCTTTGATGCGGAGGGTTTTGCCGCTCTCCTGGGGGATCAATCGGCGCGACGGGCGCAGCGCGACGCGATCGGCCGCGCGGCCCTGGCAGAGCGGATCGCCGCGATGAGCGATGCCGAGCGCGCCGCCTATGCCGCCCGGATCGAGGATAATCTGGACACTTTGGCCGACCGGGCGCGCCGGTAGTTGCTGACACCGGTCAGGTCATGCCTTGGGTGACCGCGTCAACCGCGCGGGCCGGCAGCCGTTCGAAATCCTGCTGACCGGCCACTTCGATACGGTTCCGGCCATTGCCCTTGGCCAGGTAGAGCGCATTATCAGCTGCCCGCAGCAGCGCGCGTGTCGACAGGCGGTCCGTGCGGCTGGCGTGTGCCAGCCCGATGCTGATCGTGGCCCGCACATGGGGCCCGTCCTCGATGCGTTTCGGAGTCGCGGCGACGCGGTTGCCAAGGCGCTGGGCGACGCTGCGGGCCTGGCCGGGGCCGACATCATGCAGGACGATCAGGAATTCCTCGCCGCCGTAGCGCGCGATGAAGTCGCCTTCGCGCAGGCCGGATTTCAGCAGTGTCGCGATATGCGCAAGAATGTCGTCTCCTGCGGCGTGACCGTGGTTGTCGTTGATCGCCTTGAAATGGTCGAGGTCGGCGATCAGCAGCGCCAGGGGGCGTGGATGTTCGGCCAGCGTGCGGTCCAACCGGGTCAGATATGCGTCCATCGCCTGCCGGTTGTTGAGCTTGGTCGTCGGGTCGGTATAGGCCAATTCGTTGAGGTGCCTGGCCGCGCTTCGCGCGCGGTCAGACTCTTGTTTGCGGCGGGCGAGCCGGCCGATCCGGACGGCCAGTTCGGCGGGTGTTACCGAATGCGGCACATGATCGTCTGCGCCGAGATCGAGCGGGGACGCCGCCGGAGCGCCCCTGTCGGACACAAAAAGGATGCGCGCGTGGCGGCTGTCGGGATGGGTCAGAAGGGCGCCCAGAAGGTCGCGTGCATCCGGCCCCGATCCGGATTCGACGATCACGAACACGTCCGTTTCCGGATCCGGTGTGCGGCGGGCCGACAGGGCGGTGACGAAATTGGCACGCACCCCGCTGTCGTCCGGCATCGCCGCGATGCGGGTGGTCATGTCCTCTGTGCCGCCCGTGGCAATGACGCTGGCGCGGGTCTTGGGCGTAAAGTCCTGCCTGGCTTCGGCGAGACCGGTGGTGAGTCCCTGCTTTTGGTGCTGCGTTTCTTCGGTGGTTTGGCGGATGCGCATGAAATTGCGCAGTCGCGCCCGCAGGTCGGAGGCGTCCGAGTGATGGTCGATCACGTCATGCGCGCCCGCGCTCAGCGCGCTGATCCGGGCCGAATGGTTTTCGCGCGCCACGGCCACCACGATCGTGGTCAGTTGGGTCTTGGTATTGGCGCGCAGGGCCTTGCAGACCTGCCGCAGCCGCAGCCCCGGCAGATCATCGGCGAGGATCACGACATCCGGCGGATCGTGCTGAAGGCGCGTCAGTCCGTCCCGCAGCGTGTCGGCCAGATCGACCGCGTAGGCGGCGGTGTCCAGTTGCGCGCGCAGATGGATACGCCGGTTCGACACGGCGTCGATGATGAGGACGTGACCGGGCACGACGCCTCCGTATTGGAACAGGTGTTAAGACTTTGCTCACCAATTCATTGCCGCTATTGGTTAAGAAAGAGTTTGGGAAATATCTAAAAATGACGCTTTCGGAAGATGGAGCACAACAGGTTGCCCTAACGGCCATCGCCTGGCTTGCAGGCAATGAGGATCTCTTGCCGGTGTTCATGGGCTCCACCGGCGCGGATGAGGCGGCGTTCCGCAGCGGCCTGGACAATCCGGACTTCCAGGCCTCGGTGCTGGATTTCATCCTGATGGACGATGCCTGGGTGGTCGCCTTCTGCGACAATGAAGGCATCGCCTATGATCGCCTGATGCAGGCGCGCGCGGCCTTGCCGGGTGGCCAGCAGGTGCATTGGACATGACGCGCCGCGATATCGGGGCGGTGTTGTTCGACAAGGACGGCACGCTTTTCGATTTCGGGGCGACGTGGAATGGCTGGGCCGAGAAGTTGCTCCTGCAACTGGGCGAGGGGGACCGGGCGCGCGCCGCAGATCTGGGCCGGTTGATCGGCTATGACCTGGAGGCATCGCGGTTTTCGCCCGACAGTTTCGTGATCGCGGGCACCCCGGACGACCTTGTCGATGTGCTGTCGCCGGAGTTGCCGGGTCTGACACGCTCTGATCTCCTTGCAAGGATCAACGTCGAGGCCGCCGCCGCGCCACTGGTCGAAGCGGTGCCCCTGGTCCCGTTGCTGGACCTGTTCCATGCGCAGGGAATGCGCCTTGGCGTGGTGACGAACGATGCCGAGGCACCGGCCCTTGCGCATCTGGAGGCGGCGCAAGTGCGCGACAGGTTCGATTTCATCGCCGGGTCGGACAGCGGCTACGGGGCCAAGCCGGCCGCGGGCCCGCTCCTGGCATTCAGCGAGGCCGTCGGCGTCCCGCGGGAGCGGATCATCATGGTCGGGGACAGCACGCATGACCTTGTTGCAGGCCGGGCCGCCGGGATGTGGACCGTGGCCGTGCTGACGGGCCTCGCGGGACCCGAGGATCTGTCGCCGCATGCCGATGTGGTGCTGCCCGATATCGGGCATTTGCCACAGTGGCTTGGCTTCGGGGCCGAGTAGCGCGGTCAGAAAGCGACGGGATGCGTCGTGTTCCGACAGGATAAGCCGCATCCGGGATGCCTAGCTGAGAGGGCAACTCAGGAGGCTGTCCATGACCGAGGCCATCACGCGCAAACGTCGCAGCGGCGGGCGATCCGGCAATGCTCTCCGGCGGGGCACTGCGGCGATCGACCAACTGCCCTGGTGCGTGCCGCGCAACATCGACCGGCCGACCGAACCGTTGACCGAAGCGGGCGTGGCGGGGCTTCACGACACGGCGATGACGATTCTCGAAGAGATCGGGATCGCGTTCCTCAATCCCGAGGCGGTGCGACTCCTGCGGGCGGCGGGCTGTCGCGTGACGGGGGACAACGTGCGCATGGATCGTGCGTTCGTGATGGAGCACATCCGCAAGGCGCCGCCGTCCTTTCCCATCACACCGCGCAACCCGGACCGCCGGATCGTGATCGGTGACGGGCATATCGTGTTTGGAAACGTGTCATCGCCGCCGAATTCCTGGGACATGGAGACGCGCCGGAAGCGGCCGGGCACGCGCGAGATGTGCCGCAATTTCCTCAAGCTCTCGCAGTATTTCAACTGCATCCATTTTGTTGGCGGCTACCCGGTGGAGCCGGTCGATGTGCACCCAAGCGTCCGGCATCTGGATGTGCTTTATGACAAGCTGACACTTTGCGACAAGGTGGCCCATGCCTATTCCCTGGGCAAGGAGCGGGTCGAGGACGTGATGGAGATGGTGCGGATTGCCGGTGGCCTGAGCCATGCGGAGTTCGAGGCCACCCCGCGCATGTATACCAATATCAACAGCACGTCGCCTTTGAGGCATGACTATCCGATGCTGGACGGTTGGATGCGCTGCGCCGCGCGCGGGCAGGGCTGCATCGTGACGCCGTTCACGCTGGCCGGTGCGATGGCCCCCGTGACGATGGCCGGTGCCGTGGCGCAATCATTGGCCGAGGGGCTGAGCGCGATCGTGCTGGCGCAGATCGTGCGTCCGGGGGCGCCCTGCGCCATTGGCACCTTCACCTCGAATGTCGACATGAAATCCGGCGCGCCCGCCTTCGGCACGCCGGAATACATGCGCGCGACCCAGATGACCGGGCAGATGGCGCGGTTTTACGGATTGCCGATGCGGTCTTCTGGGGTGTGCGCCGCCAATGTTCCGGACGGCCAAGCCATGTGGGAGACCGAACACAGCCTTTGGGCGGCGATCCAATCGGGGTCCAACATGGTCTATCATGCCGCTGGGTGGCTCGAAGGCGGGCTGATCGCCAGCCCGGAAAAATTCGTCATGGATTGCGAGGTGATCCAGCAGATGATCCGCTACATGGACCCGATGATCTGTGACGTCAGCGATGACGGGCTGGGCCTAGAGGCGATCCGGGAGGTGGGCAGCAATGGCCATTTCTTTGGCACGCAGCACACACAGGACCGCTATACGACGGCATTCTACCAACCCTTCCTGTCCGACTGGAAAAATTACGAAGCCTGGGACGCTGCGGGCGGCGTTTGGACCCCCGAACGCGCACATGCGACTTACAAGGCGATCCTTGAAGATTTCCAGCCCCCGGCGATGGACCCGGCGATCCGGGAAGAGCTGGAGGCCTTTGTGACCCGTCGCAAGCAAGAAGGCGGCGCACCAACCGATTTCTAGGGCCCTGGCCCTTCGGTATCTCCGGTTTGCGCGCTTGCGACGTGGCTGAACACCGGGGTCAGTTGTTAGGATTTTAGAGGTTTGCGGAATTTTAAGACCGCCATGTGATCCTGCGCGGCAAGGTAAGGGCACAGGGTATGCATGGATTGATCTTTCGCACGGTTGAGGCGTTCGTTTCAGACGCATTCGGGACAGGATCCTGGCAGGACGCGGTGGCGATCGCGGGGCTCGAGGTCAGCGCCTTCGAGGCCATGCTGCAATATGACCCGGCGTATTTTCCAAGGCTGCTGGACGGCTGCGCCGAAGCGCTGGATCGTCCCAGATCCGTGATCCTTGAAGACATCGGCGCATATCTGATCACGCATCAGAACCATGCTTCGGTGCGTCGCTTGATGCGATTCGGGGGCGATACCTATTCCGAACTGCTTCATTCGCTGGACGAATTGCCCGGGCGCACACGGCTCGCTGTGTCCGGTCTGGAACTGCCGCAGATCAATATCCGCGAACCGATTCCGCATCAGTTCGTCGTCACATGCCACGGCGACCCTGCCGGGTTCGGGCATGTCCTGGTGGGCCTGTTGCGCGCGATGGCGGATGATTACGGCACATTGGCCGTGCTGGAGCATCGGGGCGTCCGCGACGCAGCAGAGGTGATCGAGGTCGCGGTGGTCGAAGCCGCCTTTTCGGAAGATCGCGGATTCATGCTTGCCGACCGCGCGGAGGATGCGCTGACATGATCACTGCACTGGACCTTCTGGCACAGCTGCGCCCCTTGCATGTTTGCGTCGGGCGCACGGGACATATCCGGCAAGTGGGCCACAGCCTTGCCAAGCTGGGGGCCGGAGACCTGACCGGCCTTCGCTTTCTCGAGGCGTTCGAGGTCCTGCGCCCCGCCCAGCCGTCCGGCATGGTCGGTCTTCGATCACTTGCGGGGCAGGTGTTGCGACTGCGGTTGCGGGCCGAACCGGGAATGATCCTGCGCGCGTTGGTGGTTGACGACGGGGCAGGGGGCGTGATCCTGGACCTGTCCTTCGGCATCGCGGTGATCGAGGCGGTGCAGCGCTTCGGTCTGACGGCGCGGGACTTCGCGGCAAGCGATCTGGCGGTGGAACTGTTGTTCCTTCAAGAGGCCAAATCGAGCGCGATGGCCGCCTCTTTCAGCTTGAACGCGCGGCTTGATGGCGCGCGGCTTGCGGCCGAAACCGAAGCCATGACAGATGGGCTGACGGGGCTGCACAACCGTCGGGCGCTGGACGGTGCGCTGGGCCGCCTGGGACAATCCGACACGCATTTCGCGGTGCTGCAGATGGACCTCGATCGCTTCAAGCCGGTGAACGATACGCTGGGCCATGCAGCGGGTGATGCCGTGCTCCGGCGCGTTGCGTCGATTCTGCGCGCGCAGACCCGGCAGGATGATCTGGTTGTGCGCACCGGCGGCGATGAATTCCTGGTTGTCTGTCCCGGACTGACAGATCACGCGCGTCTGGACCAGCTGTCCCGGTCGCTGATCCACGACCTGTCGCAGCCGGTCGACTATGAAGGGATGCAGGTTCAGATCGGGGTGTCGATCGGGATCGCCCAAAGCGCATCTACCCCCAAGGTCACGCCCGAAGGCGTGATCGAGCGAGCCGATATCGCGCTTTATGCAGCCAAACGCGCCGGGCGTGGCCGCTACCGGCTCTGGACCGAGGACATGGGACACAGCCTGACAGAGCTTGCAGCGCCGCAAGAGCCGGCGCAGGCGTGACCGCCTTGTATCCCGCTGGTCCCCGAAGACGCCGCGCGTGCAGTGAAGACGGCCAGCCTGGGCGATTTTCAAGCCGATCGGGACAAGCAACCGGTCCGGAGTGTGGCCACCAAACGGGCCGTGACAGCGCAGGATGATCGGCCCAAGACCGATGCCCCGGACGGTGAAGGCATTTTTCGGTTTTAGGGGTCTTGATCCCATCTGCGGAGCGGCGTAAGTAGCGCCGCACGGTTGGGGTGTAGCCAAGTGGTAAGGCAACGGTTTTTGGTACCGCGTACCGCAGGTTCGAATCCTGCCACCCCAGCCAGGTTTTCTGATATCAGTGGTTCAAGCCCCGCGTGGGCAGCGCCCTTCGGACTTGCCACCGAATGTGCCGCACGTCTTGGGATGTGATCGAAGACGCGTGTCTATGCTCCGATATGGCCCTGCCGGAAACATCCGCGACCGGGATGGTGTTTTCGGACGACCGCTTCGGACGACCGCAATGGCGCGTGGAACGCGGACCGGATATTTCGTCCGGGCATGGACCACGGCGATGATGCGGTTGATGGCGCGTCGGCGGGAGCGAACCCGATGCGCCTGGATGCTGTCCGCATGACATCCAACACCAACGAGTGTTTGCACGGCGTCTGGTCTGACAGCGGCCGCGCGACACATCGGGACGGCGTGGCTTTGGGCATTGCCAAAAAGCGGATACAGCGGTCAGCCCTTGATGGCCCACCCCGCGCGACGCACCGCGTCTGTGTGCGCGCCAAGCGAGGGGGCGGTTTTGTCCAGCGCGAGGCTGGAGGCGCTGAAGGCGATCGGCGTGCGGACCCCGGGTACGCCTTCCGGGAGGATCTTCATGTCGCGATGATCGATTTGCGGATCGGCGAACACCTCGGCCACGCTATTGATGGGGGACGCGGGGACCTGCACCGCTTTCAGGGCCGCCAGCAGATCGGCTTTTGACCATGTCGCGGTTTCCGACTTGAGTTCGGGTACCAGCCTGTCGCGATTTTGCACGCGGTCGGCGTTGCTCTGGTAATCCGGCTGCGCCGCCAGATCGGCGCGGCGCAAGGTATCGCACAGGCGTTGATACTGGCCGTCATTTCCTACCGCGATGATGATGTTGCCGTCGGAGACCGGAAACACCTCGTAGGGCACGATATTGGGGTGCTGATTGCCCATGCGGTCGGGGGACTGGCCGGTGGCCAGGAAATTCATCGCCTGATTGGCAAGGCTGCCGGCCCCGGCGTCCAGGAGGCTCATGTCGATATGCTGGCCCTGTCCTGTCCTGTCGCGTGCGGCAAGCGCCGCCTGAATGGCGATCACCGAATACAGCCCCGTGTAGATATCGGTCACGGCCACGCCCACCTTCTGCGGCGCGCCCTGCGGGTCTCCGGTGATCGACATGAGACCGGACATGCCCTGGATGAGGTAATCATACCCGGCGCGGTCGGCGTAGGGCCCGGTCTGGCCGAAGCCGGTGATCGAACAATAGACAAGACCGGGATTCGAGGTGGAGAGGCTGGCATAATCCAGACCGTATTTCGCCAGGCCGCCGACCTTGAAATTCTCGATCAGGACATCGGCCTCTGCGGCCAGGCTTTGCACAAAGGCGCGGCCCTCGTCGGTTGTCAGATCCGCCGTGACGGAATACTTGCCCCGGTTGCAGCTGTAGAAATAGGCGGCTGACGGCCGGTCTTCACCTGCACGGTCGATGAACGGCGGCCCCCATGTGCGGGTATCGTCGCCCTTGGGGCTTTCCACCTTGATCACGGTCGCGCCAAGATCGGCCAATGTCTGGCCAACGATCGGCCCGGCAAGGATGCGGGCCAATTCGAGAACTTTCAAACCTTCCAGCGGGGCCGTCATCAAAAAAAGGCCTGCAACCCTGTCTGTGCGCGGCCCAGGATGAGGGCGTGCACGTCATGCGTGCCTTCGTAGGTGTTGACCGTTTCGAGGTTCTGCGCGTGCCGCATGACGTGGTATTCCGCCATGATCCCGTTGCCGCCATGCATGTCGCGGGCGTGGCGCGCGATGTCGAGCGCCTTGCCGCAATTGTTGCGTTTGATCAGGCTGATCGCTTCGGGGGCGGCGGTGCCGGCATCCAGCATGCGTCCCACCTGAAGGGCGTCGTGCAGGCCAAGCGCGATTTCGGTCTGCATGTCGGCCAGTTTTTTCTGGAACAACTGCGTCTGGGCCAGAGGACGCCCGAACTGCACCCGGTCCAACCCGTATTGACGCGCCCGGTGCCAGCTGTCCTCGGCGGCGCCCATGACGCCCCAGGCGATGCCATAGCGCGCGCGATTCAGACAGCCGAACGGACCCTTGAGGCCCTCGACGCCGGGCAGCAGCGCGTCTTCGCCAACCTCGACATCCTTCATCACGATCTCGCCGGTGACCGACGCGCGCAGCGACAGCTTGCCGTTGATCTTGGGCGCCGACAGGCCGGTCATGCCTTTTTCGAGCACGAAACCCCGGATCTTGCCGCCATGCGCTTCGGACTTGGCCCAGATGACGAAGACATCGGCAATCGGGCTGTTGGAGATCCACATCTTGGCCCCGTTGATGACATAGCCACCCTCGGTTTTCTTGGCGACGGTCTTCATGCCCGCCGGGTCCGATCCGGCATCGGGTTCTGTCAGGCCGAAACAGCCGATCAGAGTGCCGGCTGCCAGGCCGGGCAGGTATTTCTTGCGCTGTTCGTCTGAGCCGTAGGCATGGATCGGGTACATCACCAGGGAGCTTTGAACGCTCATCATCGACCGGTAGCCGCTATCCACGCGCTCGACCTCGCGGGCGACAAGGCCGTAGCTGACATAATTCGCACCCAAGCCGCCGAATTCCTCGGGAATGGTCACACCAAGCAAGCCCATCGCGCCCATCTCGGCAAATATCTCGGGGGCGACGCCTTCGTTCAGATACATGTCCGACACGCGCGGAGCGAGTTTGTCTGCCGCATAGGCCGCAGCGCTGTCGGCGATCATGCGCTCGTCCTCTTCCAGCGCCGCGCGCAAGCCCAAGGGGTCTTCCCAGTCGAAGTCTGCCAGTGACGGCCCGTGGCCTGCGTTCGATGCGTCAAGCATGTCCATGCTCCCTTTATTGGTCATCTGCGGCGGTCGATCCGGGGCGTCCGTACCGGGTGCCGAAAGCGGGTCTTTCGATCCATCTCCCTGATCGTCCGAACCTGGAATTCCTGTTGCGGTCCCGAATGTATCTGTGCGGCAGGGGTCTTTTGCCGGGCGCGAAACACCACCGCGTTTCGGCGCATGATACGGTGCGGTGCATCGCGCGCCAAGGGTTGTGTGGCCAAATGCGGCAGGTAAATTGAGCCGAGCCGGAGAGCGTCTGCGCGCGCCATGTGCGGCACAGGCAGGGCGTGCCCGTGCGGGGCCTCGAAGATCCGCCCATTAATTGGGCAAATAGCCCATAATTTTTGCATCTGACCATGTGGCATGCCGCATCAGCTTGCGTGTCTTGCGGGCCTGCGCAACGGTCAAGCATGTCTGATCACTCTGTTTTTGATGAAATGTGGGGCCGGGACGCGGGGTTGCGTGAGCCTTACCGGAATTTCCACGCTTGGTTCGACCAGGAAGACCCAAAGCGCCTGCGGGCGAAGAATCGCGAGGCCGAGGATCTTTTTCGCCTGACCGGGATCACTTTCAACGTTTACGGCCGGTCCGAGGCTGAAGAGCGTCTGATCCCCTTCGATATCATTCCGAGGATCATTTCAGGGTCTGAATGGGCCAAGCTGTCGCGCGGTATCGATCAGCGGGTGCGCGCGATCAACGCGTTCCTGCATGACATTTACCATACGCAAGAGATCGTGAAGGCCGGACGCATCCCGAAAGAGATGATCGCCCGGAACGAGGCGTTCCTGCCGCACATGATCGGGGTCGATGTGCCGGGCGGGGTGTATACGCATATCGTCGGGATCGACCTTGTGCGCACCGGGCCGGGTGAGTTTTTCGTGTTGGAGGACAACGCGCGGACGCCCTCCGGGGTGAGCTACATGCTCGAAAATCGCGAAACCATGCTTCAGATGTTTCCCGAGCTGTTTTCCAAGAACCGCGTCCAGCCCGTGCAGCATTACCCGATCGACCTGCGCCGGTCGTTGGCCGCCTGCGCGCCCAAGGCGGCAGGCGCCAACCCCACGGTCGCGGTGCTGACGCCTGGTATCTACAATTCGGCCTATTTCGAACATGCGTTCCTAGCCGACCAGATGGGTGTCGAACTGGTCGAAGGGCATGACCTGCGGGTTGTGGATGGTCGCGTGGCGATGCGCACGACCCATGGCTACAAGGCGATTGACGTGCTTTACCGCCGGGTCGACGATGATTTCCTGGACCCGCTGAATTTCAATCCCGAAAGCCAGCTTGGCGTGCCGGGCATCATGGATGTCTACCGCGCGGGCGGGATCACCATCGCCAACGCGCCCGGAACCGGGATATCCGACGACAAGGCGATTTATTCCTACATGCCGGAAATCGTCGAGTTTTATACCGGTGAGCGCCCCTTGTTGCAAAACGTGCCCACCCATCGCTGTTCCGAACCCGATGCGCTGGCCTATGTTCTGGACAACCTGGAGGACCTGGTGGTCAAGGAGGTTCACGGGTCGGGGGGGTATGGCATGCTGATCGGCCCTACCGCGACGAGGAAAGATCTTGCCGCGTTCCGCCGCAAGCTCAAGGCCCGCCCCAAGAACTACATTGCCCAGCCGACGCTGAGCCTGTCGACGGTGCCGATCTTTGCGCAGAAAGGGCTGGCTCCACGGCATGTCGATTTGCGCCCCTTCGTGCTCGTGAGTCCCGATGGCATCAAGATCACGCCTGGCGGCCTGACCCGTGTGGCGCTGAAGAAAGGATCCCTGGTGGTGAATTCGTCGCAAGGCGGCGGCACCAAGGACACATGGGTGCTGGAGGAGTAAGGCCATGCTGGGAAAAACCGCGAACGGTCTTTACTGGATGTACCGCTACATGGAGCGCGCCGAGAACGCTGCGCGGCTCATCGAGACCGGGCAGCGGATCGCCCTGACCCGGTTGAACCAGACGGACAAGGAATGGGCGTCGGTCTTGCGGTCGGGTGATTGCCTGCAAGGCTATACGGCCACGCATGACGAGATGTCCCGCGATCTTGCCGTCGACTGGATGCTGCGGAGCAAGGACAACCCATCTTCGGTTGTCTCCAGCATAAACGCGGCGCGGTTGAACGCGCGGCTGGTGCGGACCGCGATCACGGGTGAGGTCTGGGAGGCCGTCAATTCCGCCTACATGACGCTGAAAAAGGCGCTGGGGCGCAAGGTGTCCGAGCGGGAACTGCCCAGTGTGCTGCGCCTGATCCGGCACCATGCGGCACTGGTGCGTGGGGTCACGCATGGAACCATGCTGCGCAACGAGATTTACGATTTCGCCCGACTGGGCACATTCCTGGAACGGGCGGACAACACGGCGCGCATTCTGGACGTGAAATATTATGTCCTGCTGCCATCCGCCCGGTCGGTCGGCTCGTCGATCGACAACGTGCAATGGGAGTCGATTCTCAGGTCCGTGTCTGCTCGGGGCGGCTTTCGCATGGAATACGGGGCCGGCGGCGGCCCGCGCGAGATCGCGGATTTCCTGATCCTGGACAAGCGCATGCCACGGTCACTGGCCTTTTGCGCCGGTGAGCTGAGCACCAACCTGGGCTTTCTCGCGAAGGGTGGGGATGTCGGCCAGGCGTCGCGCAACAAGGTGCGTGCCCTGGAAAACGGCCTGCTGTCAAAATCGATCGATGATATTTTTCGCCACGGTCTGCATGAATTCCTGCAAACGACGCTCAAGGACCTGACCGCCATTTCGCGCCAGATCGAAGAGGAGTTCCGGTTCTATGCCTGATTTTGCCGGCACGAGCGCGTCATGCGTCTGAAGATCGATCATACCACGCAGTACCGGTTCACCACGCCCGTGATCTACGGCTTGCAGCAGCTGCGCAAGACGCCGAAATCCTCTGGTAATCAATCTGTTATGCAGTGGGAAACCCGGATTGACGGCGGCCGCAAGGAAGTGGTTTTCGAGGATCACCACCACAACACGACCGAGCTGATCAGCTTTGATCCCGATACCATCGAACTCTCGGTGACCAGCGAAGGCGAGGTCGAGATCGAGGACAATGTCGGCATCCTCGGCGCGCATCATGGCCCTGCGCCACTGTGGCTCTACCAGATGCCCACCGCGCGCACGCAGGTCGGAGCGGGCACCCGCGTGCTGGTGCGTGACATCGCCTCCGCGCCCGGTATCCCGGAATTGCACGCGCTGTCGGCACGGATTTGCGAAACTGTGACCTTTACCCTGGGCGCGTCCGAGCCGAGCTGGTCCGCCGAAGACGCGATTTCGGCTGGAAAGGGGGTGTGTCAGGATCACACGCATATCTTCATTGCCTGCGCACGGGCCATGGGGCTTCCGGCCCGGTATGTCTCGGGGTACCTGATGCTGAACGAGTCTACGGTTCAGGAGGCGATGCACGCCTGGGCCGAGGCCTATGTCGACGGGCTTGGCTGGGTCGGTTTCGACGTATCGAACGGGATCTCCCCGGACACACGTTACATTCGCGTCGCGACAGGGCTGGACTATTCCGATGCGGCACCGATATCTGGGACCCGAATTGGCGGGTCCGGCGAGGTGCTGGACGTCCGCATCAATGTGGTTCAGCAATAGGAATAGCGCGTGACATATTGCGTTGGAATGATGCTGCGCAGCGGCCTGGTCTTCATGTCCGACACACGGACCAACGCCGGTCTGGACAATATCTCGACCTTCAAGAAGATGACGATCTGGGAGGACCCCGGTGAGCGCGTCCTGACGCTGATGTCGGCGGGCAATCTGGCCACCACCCAAGCGGTTGTCAGCCTGCTGGAAGAGCGCAGCAAACAGCCCGAGGACCGCGAGCCGTCACTGATGAAGGCACCGTCGATGTTCCAGGCGGCCTGCATGGTGGGAGACACGCTGCGCGAGGTGATCCAGGATCTTGCCAAGGGCGGCCAGCGCGCTGACAGCAACTTTGACGCGACCCTGATCCTGGGTGGTCAGATCGGGGACAGCCCGCCGCGTCTCTTTCTGATCTACCCGGCCGGCAATTTCATCGAGGCCGGCACGGATACGCCTTTCTTCCAGATCGGGGAGATCAAATATGGCCGCCCGATCCTGGTGCGGGCCTATGATCCGGATCTGACATTCGCCAATGCGCTCAAGCTCTTGCTGGTCAGTTTTGATTCGACCCTCAAGGCCAATCTTTCGGTCGGCGCGCCTTTGGATTATTTCTGCTACCGGACGGACAGTTTGAAGGTCGACACAGTCGGCCGTGTCGAACCGGACAACTCGGAATTCCAGGCGATCTCGACCCAATGGGGCAACGCGCTCAAGCAAGCCCTCGACACGTTGCCGGACGTGACCCTTACCAGTAACTAATCCCTTGCGTCGGAAGGAACCATCATGACGACACATCCTGTAATCTGCGTTGGCGGCGAAAACCTTATCGACCATGTGACCCGCGATGGCGCGCAATCGGCTTTGGCCGGCGGGTCCCCGTTCAACGTGGCGATGGCGCTGGGCCGGCAGCAGGCGGATGTGCGCTATGTCACCCCGATTTCGACCGATTCCTGGGGCGATCATTTGGCAGACACGCTGAAGTCTTCGAATGTCACGCTCAGCGGCGGGCGCAGCGATGCCCCGACAACCATCGCACGGGTGACGGTGCGCGATGGCATCCCGGACTATCGGTTCGAACGCGATGGAACCGCCGAACGCACTGTCACGCCGGCATTCTTGCAAGAGGTGATCCCGGCGGACACGGCGGCGCTGCACACGGGGTCGCTTGCCCTGACGATGGGGGCGGATGCCGAGGCGTGGGAGACAACCTGCGCAGCAGCGTTCGATAGCGGAACGCTCGTGTCATTGGACCCGAATGTGCGGATATCCGTGGTCGCCGATGTCGAAAGCTACCGCGCCCGGATCGGTCGGATGTTGGAAAAGACCAATCTTCTCAAACTGAGCGATGAAGATCTCGGTGATTTGTATCCCGACATGACGCAGCAGGGGGCGCTCGATCTGCTGCGCAAGACAACCGCGGCGAACCTCGTCGTGATGACGAAAGGACCGGATGGTGCCGAAGCCTGGTGCGGCGATATCCATGTCAAGGCGCCCGCACCACGTGTGCCCGGACTTGTCGATACCGTTGGCGCGGGGGACACGTTCATGGCCACGCTGTTGGCGGGTCTCGCGCGGATCGGGGCACTGTCGCAAGACGGGGTGGGCACATTGACCCAGGCCCAGGTCGCGGATCTTGTCGGTCGCGCCGGACGGGCCGCCGCGATCAATTGCAGCCGCGCCGGATGCAACCCGCCGACATTGGACGAACTGGAGTGCGCCCTGTCGGACGCGGGGTGATCCTTGGTCCCGGGGGGCGCGGCGCTATAGTGACAACCGCCGTTCCCGTGCGCCGCCGCGCCGCCGTGGTTTCGGCAGGGCAAGATCGAGCGGCTGCATCGGTGCATCCAGCGACTGTTTCAACAACGCACGAAACTCTGCAACCGCAGGATCGGTCGCCTCGAACGGGGCCGCCGCCATATAGGCGCAGGTCGCCTCGGTCAGGTAACAGGCATCGCCAGGCAGCCCGTCAAGCCATTGCATGTAGCCAAGCTGGCCGATCTCGCGCGCCCGCTCTGGCGTGGTTGGATTGACCTGCAACTGGGTCAAGGTTCGTTCGATAGACATGACAGCACCCTCCGCACAAGGGCGAATGGCACACAAGAGAGACGGAGCCTGGGCGCCCGACGCGCCGCGCGGATCGTCCTCCGGTGCACCCCGCCCGGGTTCAGTTCTTTCATGATGGCAGGTCTCCTGACTCGCGGGTCGTCATGCCTGTCGCACCTTCCCAGGCTCTTGGCCCAGTGGTTTTGCGCGATGCACTTGCCGCTCACAGTTGCGGGGGCAGTCACGGATTTTCACCGTATTCCCTTTTGGGCCGACACGCGGTGCCAGCCACCATCGCCAACAGTCTTCCAGAAGAGCCGCCACGGCGCAAACCGAATATCGGGATATGTACAATTCGACGCATCCCGGGTCCGCGAAAGGCCTTATTAAAGGTTTGGCACGAAAACTGGGCGGGAGAAAGGCGGAAGCGCCTTATTCAAACCAATACCAAGGAGAGGTGTCCGGATGCCCGCACTGCTGTCAATACTCCAGCTCTTTCGCTACCTGATTGGCTTGCGCCGGGCCGCCCGACCGGGCCGGGCCGCCCCGCGTGATCACGTGTTACACCAGCGGCGTGTCCGCGATCCCGACAAGCTGCATCAGGAACCCGTCATCTGCCCCGGACAGGATATCGGCATAAACTGCATCAGTCTGATCGAACCCGGCCTGCGTGCTGGTCGCCGAGCCATCGAACCCCTGCATGAGCAGGGCCGCGTCCTCCACGTCGGACATACCGCGCGTGATGGCAAAATGGCCGCCCAGCAAGACCTTGTTGGCAAGATACGCCGCATCCACCGCACCGCCGGTATCTGCCTTGGCGCCCGATATGACAGACTGGATGAAGGTTGGCGGCGTGACGGGGCCAGCACCTTCCAATTGGTCGAGCCAATACGCCATCCCGACGGCATCCGGCGCGCGGCCCAGTACGTTCTGGTAGACCGTTTGCACAAATTCCGGCAAATCCTCCAAATCGCCGTAGAGCGCACGGGTTTCCGGCTGGTCAAAGAAATGCCCGGCGATTTCAGTCAGGCTCATTCCGCCGGCCATCTGGTCGCCCCAATAGAACAGGCCAATGGCATCGGGGGCCCTGTTGAAATACGCAATATAAAGCTCGGTCAGCGCCGCCATCGACGCGGCGTCCAGATCGGCCATGCCATCGAACAGTTCGATCGGCATTCCGCTGTCGCCGAACGGGGCGATTTCCTGCCCGAAATCCAGGGTGTCGACATCGCGAAGGGTCATATTGGAATCGGTGGCCCTGTGTTCCACCCGGATGATGTCGTCCTCGAAACGAACAGTGTATCCGCTCTGGTGTCCGTCAAAGACCGCGGTCTGCAGACCTGTGGCCCCATCGATGCTGCCAGATGCATCATCGGACGTGATGCGATCCTCGTCGTTGCCGGGCGTCGCGATCCGCTGATTGTCGGCGCCACTGTCTGAGCTTGGGTCAGCCTGATCCTGGTACGGATTGACAATCGGGTTCGGCAAGGGCCCCTGAGTGCGATCCTCGATCCATTCGACGATCGCGTCGAGATTTGCAGCAATCGCAGGATGCACGCTGTCGGGAAGTGACAAGTCCCGGGGCGGCGTTTCACCAAAGACGGTTGCATAATGCAGCATCGACGCCAGGAAGTAGAGCGTGGGAGTGCCATGCGGTGCATCGTCGATATACAAATCAGTCGGTCCAAGCCCTGTCAGGCCAAGAGACGGATCGTCGAGCATGGCCGCAACCTCTGGGCCGACGCTGATATGGCGGACATCCAGATCAGGGCGGGCGCTTCGAATTTCCTCGGTCAGCGACACCCACCAATCATGCCACTCGCCCATCATGTAGGATTCCCAGGCGGCGACCTCTGCTGCGCTGGGCGGGAAAGAGGAGATGAAACCCGCCAGGTGCGGCCAGGTTTCGTAGATATTGATCGCGGCGCCGGGCGCGCGGCTTTCGGCCCATTCGATGATCCGGAGCGCCGACTCCACTGGCGATGTGCTCGGATCGATCCAGTAGGGGGTGTCGGGTGATTGACCCTGAACGAAGTTCACCGCGGAAATCGTGATCTGGTTGAACTCTGCATCGGCAAAGCTCTGGCCGGTATCGGGGTCCCAGGCCTCGCGGACCGTGGGCAGGGTGATATGCGGATCGGGGGGAAGATCGTCATGCAGTGTCAGCATGCCCGTTTGCAGTGCGGTGGCATATGAATGGCCCGCCGACTCCGCCATTTTCGTCACCCAATGTGCAACAGAAAGCTCCGGGTTGCCCACCGCCCAGACATAATGGCTGTTGCCGAACACATATTCGCGCACGTCGTCCGATGGGGCGGGCGGGTTCGGGTTCGGGGCCAGATCGGGAACGGGATCAGGATCGGCGTCTGTCTGCGGTACCGGGTCAGGCTCGGCGACCGGCGTTTGATCGGGCGCGGGATCGAAATCCGCATCGGGTATGGGCGCGGGACCAAAGTCGACCGGCTGGGATGCCCAGGTGCCGTCTTTCATGTGGTCCGGGGCAGGGTGGTCGCGCATGAAATCGACCACGGCATCGTGCCGCGGCGTGGAGTCGTCAAGATGGCGCAGCAATCCCCAGCTGCCCCATTTCGTTGGCTCCGAGACATCGACGAAGGCGTTGAAGAGCGTCCCGCCTGCGGCTTCCCAGCCGTCGAGCAACTCGGCATAAAGCTCGCCCATGCCATCCGAAAAATTCAGGTGGATGAAGAAATCGGTCAGGCGGTCATTGTCCACCCAGGCGCCAACACCCGCCACATGCGTGCCGCCTTCGTACATGACAAGGTCCAGCCCACGGGAATCGGCCACCGATTTGTGATAGCGGAACATCTCGAACAGGCCTTGCAACGAATCGTCTGAATTGCCGGAGATCGATCCGTCCCGCAATTCGCGCATGGCCATATCGACCGCCAGATCATAGCGATGTTCGGCGATATAAGCATCCGCCGCCGCACCGTTCAGGCCTCGTGCCGCGGCGTCCTGCCGGGCTTGCGTTTCGCTTTCAGAGATCCAGTCAAGGACCATGTTGGCCTTGGCATCCGTGCCTAGGCTGTTGCCGAAATACCCGGTGATCGCATAGGTGTCGAAGGATTGATACGGTGCGGCGTTGGCTCCGCTCAGGGCCTGCCAGGCCGGGGCGTCCAACATCGAGTTCTCCAGCCCCGGCCAATAGGTGTGCGTCGCCAGAACCTTGACCAAGTGATCTTCGGCACCGGCGTAGACGTCGTCGAGAACGCGTGCCATTTCCGCAGAGCGCGCCCCGTATTCCTGCATCCAGCCATCCCCGAGGTCCTGCCCGAACCGGGCGCGGGCCGCGTCGGCCGAATCCGTCGCCTGGTCGAACATCCAGTTCCAGACCTCGTTCGAAAACTCGTAATGCGCGCGCAAATCGGGGTTGAGGGCGTCGCGCACATAGCTTGCGAACTCGCGGATATAGGCCTCGTCCGCGTGAAACGGCATATTGAACCAGGGCTCTGTCCCGGTTGCGTTGGCCAGCGCGACCATCACCGACAAAGGCACACCGGAATTGTAGGTGTAATCGTTCTGCTGCGGCTGTTCCGACCAGTTTCGGATGGTTGAATTGTTGGTTTCTTGCCAATCCATGAAACGCAGCGCATGGGACTCGGCGATGACGTCCAGCCAAAGCGGATTGAACATCTGTCCCGCCTCGTAGGCCGGGATGTGCTCTTGCTTTACCACCTCGATATTGCGCAGGTAATCCCCGGTGTTCTGCGGATCGGTCGACCGGATCGCAATCACCACCATGCCGTTTCCGGTCGGTTGATGATCGAACCAGATCTCGCCATCGGTTCGGGATACGATTTCGGCACCGGAGACGCCGATGTCGCCCGCGCCGTCATAGCTCAGCCGGTAAAGCCCGGCGGTCGAGCTGGCAGCGGCCGGCATCTCGGTGAGGATGAGGGTCTGGACCTGCTCAATATCGTCGGGAATTCGGGTCAGCCAGCCATTTTCATCCAGTAGCCCCATCGCCTCGAAATCCGCCTCGCGATAGGCGCCCCATTGTCCATCTGCATTTCCCGACCAGGGACGGGCGGTTTTGAAGACATCGAGGAACGGCTGCTGTACGCTCCAATCAACGATCCCCCGAAGTCCAATGGCCATCGCTGCCGCAGAAGTTTGCGTTCCGAAAACGTCGGTCAAGGGTTCCATGCCCACTCCACTCATCCAAATCGCCCCCGCTTCGGGTGATGAGGGGTGGGGTGTGAACGAGAGCTTAAAGGTCGATTTTGACTAAAACCGTGCCGTCGCCATCAGCCGTGAAAGCGGCGGATCGCCAGGGAAAATCATGTGGAGTGACATGGGTTTGACCGTATCTGCCACCAGCCAGGGCATGCGGCAGATATCCGGTTCGAAAATAGTGAAACTTCGTATTAAAAATTAATGCTGCCTGCGGGGCCGTATTGGCCAACAGGGTAAGCCCGGAACCAGCGCTGGGTCAGATTAGACAGGGACTTCAACGCTGGTCTGGGCCGGTCCGATCGACGTGGTGAACCCGTTTCAAGTGCGCCGCAGCTTGATCACCACATTCACGCTTGAAATTTCGGCCCCGTCGGGGGGGCCAGGAATGCGCGCGATTTCGAGTTCATCGGCTGGCGCATCGGTCAGACGGCCTTCTTCTTCCCAGAAAAAATGGGGGTGATCATGCGTGTTGGTGTCAAAATAGCTCCGGGCCCCGTCGACGGTCACTTCTTGCATCAAGCCGGCGTCGCAGAAGGCGCGCAACGTATTGTAGACGGTGGCGAGTGAAACCTGCTCACCCGTGTCCTGAACGGCTGCAAAAAGGCTTTCGGCGGTCACATGCCGGTTGTTGCCGTCACCAACGAGCAGGGACGCAAGCGCCACGCGTTGGCGCGTCGGACGAACGCCGCCTTCTGCCAGCCAGTCTGTTCCACGTTCGATTGCTGCTGAAGACATGATTAACCCGTGTTTCCTTCTGTCATATATAGAGGGCGATGGCGCCGGATTTCAAACCATTTTCCTGCAGCACCTTGTCTCAGGTCGCCGTCATGGCGGGCTTGCGCGCGCGTCAGGCCGGGTGCTAGACGGATCGGAATATTGCAAGATGATACGGGAGCCTTGCCCAATATGACTGATTATCCACGCAGTTTTGACCGTGACGAGCTTTTGAAATGCGCGCGGGGTGAGCTGTTCGGGCCGGGCAATGCACAGCTTCCGGAACCGCCGATGCTGATGATGGATCGTATCACCGATATTTCGGCGGATGGCGGGGAACACGGCAAAGGCCATGTCGTGGCCGAGTTCGACATCAAGCCAGACCTATGGTTCTTCGAATGTCATTTCCCCGGCAATCCGATCATGCCGGGATGTCTGGGGCTTGACGGGCTATGGCAGCTGACCGGTTTCAACCTTGGCTGGCGCGGCTGGCAGGGGCGCGGGTATGCGCTGGGTGTCGGCGAGGTCAAGCTGACGGGCATGGTGCGGCCGGATCGCAAGATGCTGACCTATTACGTGGATTTCACCAAGGCGGTGCAGACCCGCAGGTTGACCATGGGTGTCGCCGACGGCCGGGTCGAGGCGGATGGAGAGACCATCTATCAGGTCAAGGACATGAAGGTCGCGCTGTCGGAAACCTGATATGTCGCGGCAGTGCGCAGTTCGCAGCGCGGTCGGCATTTGAAGTGCTTGCCCATGCGCCCCACCTTGCCTACACACGCCTGCAACAATTGTAAGGAGCCGTGATGCGCCGTGTCGTCGTGACAGGATTGGGAATTGTTTCATCCATCGGGAACAATACAACGGAAGTGACCGAGAGCCTGAAGGCGGGCCGTTCGGGGATCACCGCGAATGCCGAAATGGCGGAACATGGGTTCCGCAGCCAGGTGGCCGGGGCCATCGACCTGGACCTCGCTGATCATGTGGACAAGCGCACCCTGCGCTTCATGGGGCCCGGTGCCGCCTATGCGCATATCGCGATGGGGCAGGCGATTGCCGATGCCGGTCTGACCCAGGCGGATGTGGTGGACCCGATGACCGGGCTGATTGCCGGGTCGGGGGGGCCGTCGACCAGTGCCATGCTGGCGGCACACCAGACAGTGCTCAAGACCGGCGGGACCAAGCGGATCGGTCCGTTTGCCGTGCCCAAGACGATGTCGTCCACGGTGAGTGCCAATCTCGCCACTGCGTATCAGATCAAGGGGATGAATTTCTCGATCACCAGCGCCTGTTCGACCTCCCTGCATTGCATCGGCATGGCGGCGCAGCAGATCGCGCTGGGCGCGCAGGACGTGATGTTCGCGGGCGGTGGCGAAGAGCTGGACTGGACATTGTCGTGCCTGTTCGACGCGATGGGCGCGATGTCATCGAAATATAACGATACGCCACAGAAAGCGTCACGCGCCTTTGACGAAGGGCGCGACGGGTTCGTCATTTCGGGCGGCGGTGCGATGGTGGTTCTCGAATCGCTGGATCGGGCCTTGGCGCGCGGGGCCACGATCTATGCCGAAGTCACCGGGTTCTCGGCGACCAGTGACGGGGCCGACATGGTCGCGCCGTCCGGCGAGGGCGGGGAGCGCGCCATGCGCGGGGCGCTCAGGACTTTGCCGGAGGGGCGCGCCGTCAGCTATATAAATGCGCATGGCACGTCGACCCCGGTGGGCGATGTCGGTGAGATCGAAGCGGTGCGGCGCGTCTTCGGCGACGGATCGACACCGCCGGTCAGTTCGACCAAATCCATGACGGGCCACAGCCAGGGCGCAACTGGCGCGCAAGAGGCGATCTACTGCCTGCTGGCGTTGCGGGACGATTTCATCATCCCGTCGATCAACGTCGAAACGCTTGATCCCGCGCTCAAGCCCCAAGAAATCGCAACGGCACTTGTGGAAAATGCAGGGCTGGATACGGTGATGACCAATTCCTTTGGCTTTGGCGGCACCAACGGGTCGATGTTGATGTCGAAATACTTGGATTGAGCATGAGTGGACAATTGCAGGGCCGTCGCGGCCTTATCATGGGCGTTGCCAACGAACGGTCCCTGGCATGGGGAATCGCCAAGGCAATGGCCGAGGCCGGGGCGGATCTGGCCTTTACGTACCAGGGCGAGGCATTCGGCAAGCGGCTTGAGCCGTTGGCGGCCAGTGTCGGGTCCGATTTCATGGTTGATGTCGACGTTACGGATGACGCGTCGATGGATGCCGCCTTCGAGGCCTTGGGCAAGCGGTGGCCGACGATCGATTTTGTTGTTCACGCGATCGCCTTTTCCGACAAATCCGAATTGCAGGGCCGGATCCTGAACACGTCTCGGGACAATTTCAAAAGCTCGCTCGATATCTCGGCTTACAGCTTCATTGACGTGGCGCGGCGGGCGCACCCCCTGATGGTCGAAAACGGCGGCACGCTGCTGACTTTGACCTACATGGGATCGACGCGCGTGACGCCGAATTACAATGTCATGGGCGTGGCAAAGGCCGCGCTTGAGGCCTCGGTCCGGTATCTTGCCAATGATCTGGGTCCGGAGGGGATTCGCGTCAACGCGATCTCGCCCGGACCCATGAAAACGCTGGCGGGGGCCGCGATTGGCGGGGCACGCAAGACGTACAAGCATACCGATCAGAACGCGCCGCTGCGGTCGAATGCGACGCTCGAGGCGGTGGGTGGCACTGCGGTTTACCTTGCTTCGGACGCCGGGGCTTGCACAACGGGCGAGATCCTGCGCGTCGATGGCGGGTTCCATGTTCTGGGGATGCCGCAATACGAGCATCTTTGACCCGGATCGGAACAGGGGCCTTGGCGGATCGTTGACGTCGCAAAAGGAGGCTTCCTGTCATGACCCATACGCTGACGCTGCAAAGCATCGAACCGGTGACGCACGATACCTATCACCTGGTGTTCAACAAGCCCGACACTTACGATTACGTCCCCGGTCAGGCTTGTGATCTTGCGCTCGCCCGAGACGGCTGGCGGGACGAGCAACGCCCCTTCACCTTCACCGGGCTGCCCACCGATCCGACGCTGGAATTCGTGATCAAGTCCTATCCCGACCATGGCGGCGTCACCGAGCAGATCGGTGGAATGCAGATGACCGATCAGGTCGAGATCGGTGCGCCATGGGGCGCGATCGAAGACAAGGGGCCGGGTATCTTCATTGCCGGTGGCGCCGGGGTCACGCCGTTCATCGCGGTCCTGAAACGGCGATTGCAAACCCATGGCACCCTCGAAGATTGCCAGCTCGTGTTCTCCAACAAGACCGAGGCCGACATCATCCTGCGAGAGACGTTTACGTCGATGCCGGGGTTGACCTGTCATTTCGTCGTGACGGATGATCCCGACAGTGAATTTTCTCGCGACAGGATTGATGCGGAGTTCCTGGAAGGCATCATCGAAGGTTCGGACGGCCCGATCTATGTGTGCGGCCCCGAGCCGATGATCGCCGACATCCAGGCTGCGCTCTTGTCATTGGGGGTCGGGGAAAGCCGGATCGTGACGGAGGATCTGGACTGACCGAAGGCCAGGTCAGAACCACTGGCCCGATTCCATCAACCCCAAGTCCAGCAATTGCTGCGAGTGCCATTCAAAGGGCACCGAATTGTGCCAGCAAAAGGTGTCGATCGAAAACGTGGAGCCGGGGTTGCGCTTGAGCGCCTTGGCCGTGCGGAATGATACCACGGCCGCCGTCAGGTTGTGATGCCACGGACAGGAATAGGTGTTGTACTCCTCGTCATTGAACGTGTGGTCCTGCCGCAATTCGAGCCCGGGCCTGGCCCGAAAGATCGCGATGCGGTCGATCTTGCGGCGCTCTGCGGGAACATGTTCCTCGTAGCGCCAGCGCAAGCCGCCGAAGAAATCGAGCTGCCGGTCCCGGGGATGGTGCGTGACCGGGTCGAGACGACCAAGCGCATAATACCCTGACCGGTCGAGATGTGCGTCGTCCAGGCACACGGCGTCGGGATGGGTGTCCAGATCCCCGGCATAGAGATCGACCGCATAACACAGCATCGCGTCGCGCCGTTCTTCGGTGTGAAAGGCCAAAAGCTCTGTGATCGTGCGCGTTTCACAGAACGGGAAGAACAGGTACTCGGTATTGTAACAGGTGTAGAACCAGACGCCAGGCGCCTTGGCGATGATCGCATTCACGATCTCTTCGCGGTTGTTGTCACGGGCGAGGTCGGCGTCGACCCGAATGATCTGCTCGGCCACGTCGTCTGCCACTGAAAACGTCGGTGACATGAAAGCGACCACCGATGCAAACCCGAGTTGCAGGTTGTGCCGGAGCGTCGTGTCGATCTCGACCGCGTCTTCGACAAAGACAAGCGCCACCGGCCCCTTGGCAATCGCGCGGGGGGCCTTTGAAAGAAACTCCGTGTAGCCTGCAAAACGCATGAAGGGTCCTCTGCGGGAATTTTTCGCAGAATCGATGAAAAAAGCGTGCATTGCAAGACAGGGGTGACATGCGGTATCGCCACGCTCTGAACCTGCCCGGAGGACTCGACCATGTCTGAGCCGAAAAAGCTGTATATCAAAACCTATGGCTGTCAGATGAACGTCTATGACAGCGAACGCATGGCCGAGGTGCTGGGCGGTCGGGGCTATGTCGAGACGCAAACGCCCGATGATGCAGACATGATCCTGCTCAACACCTGCCATATCCGCGAGAAAGCGGCGGAAAAGGTCTATTCCGAGCTGGGCCGTTTCAAGGGGCTGAAGGCAGACAAGCCGGGCCTGAAGATCGGTGTCGCCGGCTGCGTCGCGCAGGCCGAGGGTGAGGAGATCATGCGCCGCCAGCCGATGGTCGATCTGGTTGTCGGCCCGCAAAGCTATCATCGTCTGCCAGAGCTGGAAGCGAAGGCGCAAGGCGGCGAAAAGGCGCTGGACACCGATTTTCCCGAAGAGGACAAGTTCGAGGTTCTCAAGAACCGCCCCAAGGCCCGGCGTGGCCCGACCGCGTTCCTGACCGTGCAGGAAGGCTGCGACAAGTTCTGCGCCTTCTGCGTGGTGCCCTATACGCGCGGGGCAGAAGTCAGCCGTCCGGCTGATCGTGTCTTGACCGAGGCACGCGACCTGGTGGAACGCGGCGTCCGCGAAATCACCTTGCTGGGCCAGAACGTGAACGCCTATCACGGCGCCGGGCAGGGTGGCGACTGGTCTCTGGCGCGTCTGATCTGGGCGCTCAACGATATCGACGGGCTGGAGCGTATCCGCTTCACCACCAGCCACCCCAACGACATGACAGACGACCTGATCGAGGCACATGGCACCTGTCCGAAACTGATGCCCTATCTGCACCTGCCGGTGCAGTCCGGCTCTGATCGTATCCTCAAGCGGATGAACCGGCAGCACACGGCGGAAAGCTATCTGGCGATCATCGACAAGCTGCGCGCCGCGCGGTCCGATTTGCTCTTGTCCGGCGATTTCATCGTCGGCTTCCCCGAAGAGACCGAAGAGGATTTCCAGGCGACCTTGGACATCATCCGCGCGTCGAATTACGGCTATGCCTACAGCTTCAAATACTCCACCCGGCCCGGCACGCCCGCGGCCGAACGCGACCAGTTGAGCGAAGACGTCAAGGACGACCGCCTGCAGCGTTTGCAGGCCCTGATCACCGAACAGCAGAAGGCAGCCCAGGATGCGATGCTGGGCCAGGAGGTCGGGGTTCTGTTCGAAAAGCCGGGGCGCCTGCCGGGGCAGATGGTGGGCAAGTCCGATCACTTGCACGCGGTGCACGTCAAGGCAGACGGCTTGCAGGCTGGCGATCTGCGACGCGTGCGCATCGTCGAGTCGGGACGCAATTCGCTCAAGGGCGAGCTGGCGGAGTGACGCAAGGGTGACGCACCTACGACATCTTGAGGTTTACCCTTCCAAGCCCCGCTGTCTTTGGTAGTATGCAGGTGAATCGGGTGTTTTGGCTCCGGGCAGGACAGGCACCACCGTCGAGGGGTATGTGAATGATGAGTCGTTTGACCGTGTTGGTCTTCAGCGTGGCGCTGGCCGTGCCCCAGTTCGGCATGGCGCAACAGGCGGAAAAATACATCCCCGGGGTCTGGATCGATCCGGATGGCTGTGAACACTGGGCCATGGATGACGGGATCGAAGGGTTCATGAGCCCGCATCTGCGCCGCGATGGAACGCCGGTCTGCCACGAGATCAGCCGCTGTGGCGTCGTGCCCACCGACACGATGTTCGACACCGGCAGCGCGCGGATCTCCCCTGCCGGCGTCGCGGGGCTGCGACGGTTCTTCGCGTCGCGGTCGGCCAACGGGTTCGTGATCGAAGGCCATACCGACAGCCGCGCCTCCGAGGCTTACAACATGAGGTTGAGCAAACAGCGCGCCCGGGCGGTCGCCCAAGTCGCGCAACAGGCGGGCGCGCGGGTTTATTCTGTTCGGGGGTTCGGCGAAGGCCGCCCCACCGCCAGCAATGCAAGTGCGGCCGGAATGGCCGAGAATCGCCGGGTGGAAATCCTGTGCCTGCGCTGAGGAGACCCGCGATGCTTCGGATCACCATGTTAACCCTCGTTTGCGTGTCCTTGGCGGCCTGTGAAAGGTCGACCCCCGACAAAAGCGTCGATCGTGGCTGGGATGCCAAGCCGCTGAGCGAATTGCAGGCGGGTATCTGGATTGATCCGAACGGCTGCGATCACTGGATCATCGACGACGGGGTTGAAGGGTACCTGACGCCGCGGCTCGATGCGCGGGGCCGGCCGATCTGTTCGGGCAATGCCGATGAACCCAACACCGCGATCGGCAATTTCAAGGCTGGATCGACCGGGCTGATCGGGGACCCTCTTTGATCGGTGGGGTGAGCGCTTGCGCTGCGTGACGGAACTTGACACCCTGATGCCGCCACCCTTGATCCGGAGACCCGCGTGACCACAGACATATTGTCAGATGCGCTTGTAGAATTCCCTGATAACCGTTTGCTGATCGACCTGTGCGGCGAATATGACCGCAACCTGACCGAGATCGAAACGCGATTGGGCGTGCAGATCCTGCGCCGGGGGAACCAGTTGGCGATCCATGGTGACCGCGATGCGCAGGCCGACGCCCGCGAGGTGCTCATGGCGCTCTACCAGCGTCTCGAACAGGGCAAGAGTGTCAATCCCGCCGATATTGACCGCGAGTTTCGCATGGCGCCCGAGGACGCGGTGCCCGAGGGCCAGATCGAGATGTTCGAGGGCGGCAAGGTCGAAATCAAGACCCGCAAGAAGTTGGTGGAGCCGCGGACCGATGCGCAAAAAGCCTATGTCCGGTCGCTGTTCGAAAACGAACTGGCGTTCGGTATCGGGCCTGCGGGCACGGGCAAGACCTATCTGGCGGTGGCCGTGGGCGTGAACATGTTCATCACCGGGCAGGTCGACAAGATCATCCTGAGCCGTCCGGCAGTCGAGGCGGGCGAAAAGCTGGGCTACCTGCCGGGCGACATGAAGGACAAGGTCGATCCCTACATGCAGCCGCTTTACGATGCGCTGAACGATTTTCTGCCAGGCAAGCAACTGGCGCGGATGATCGAGGAAAAGACCGTCGAGATCGCGCCCCTGGCCTTCATGCGCGGTCGGACGCTGTCCAACGCCTTCGTGGTGCTGGACGAAGCGCAGAACGCCACCTCGATGCAGATGAAGATGTTCCTGACCCGCCTTGGCGAAGGGTCGCGCATGGTGGTCACGGGCGACCGGACACAGGTCGATCTGCCGCGCGGCGTTGCCTCTGGCCTTTCGGATGCGGAACGGTTGCTCAAGACGATCCCGAAAATCAGCTTCAATTACTTCACCGGCAAGGATGTTGTGCGCCACCCGCTTGTGGCGGCGATCATCGACGCCTATGAGCAGGACGCGGAGACGCCCTGACCTTCATCTTGCCAGATAAACTCCGGGGGTTTGGGGGCTGGCCCCCAATGGACAGCCAGTGACCACATTGACCGACATCGTCATCGAGGACCCGCGCTGGACAGCGACCGGCTTTGCGTCGCTGGCCGAACAGGCCGCCTGCACCGCACTGGACTATCTGGCGTTGCCGATTGCCGGGTATGAAATCGCGATCCTGGCCTGTGACGATCCCCGCATTGCCCGGCTGAACACCGAATTTCGCGGCAAACCTGCCCCCACCAATGTCCTGAGCTGGCCCGCCCTTGATCTTGCGCCCGACAGGGATGGCGAAACGCCCGCCGCTCCGCCGCCGCCCGATCCGCTCATGGGCGAGGCGCTGGGCGATATCGCCATTGCTTATGAAACCTGCCTGCGGGAGGCTCAAGCCGCGGGCAAACCGCTGCGCGATCACATCACCCATCTGGTTGTGCACGGGGTGTTGCATCTTTTGGGTTACGATCACATTCGTGACCGTGATGCCACGTTGATGGAAGCTATTGAAGGGCGGATACTTGGCAAGATGGGGATCGCGGACCCATATATCGAGTATCAGGCCCGGGACGGGTCCCATTGGAACAGGTAAAGATGGACGACAACGACGACTCGTCTAACGCGGCGCAGGGCGCGCGAGGGACGGACAACACAACAATGGAGCGCGGATTTCTGACGCGGGTGCGCGGCATGTTCGGCGGCACCGAGTCCGAGGGTGCAAGCGTGCCATCACCCCAGGTAAGCCGAGCAATGACACCCATACACGGCATGATGAACCTGCGCCGCATGCGCGTCGAGGATGTTGCGGTGCCGCGCGCCGATATCGTTTCGGTCTCGGATGCGATCACCAAGGAAGAGCTGGTCGGTGTCTTCCGCGAAAGCGGGATGACCCGGTTGCCGATCTATACCGGCACGCTCGATACACCGATTGGCATGGCGCATCTCAAGGATATCGCGCTCAAATACGGCTTCAATGGCGACAACGGTGATTTCGACCTCAAGGAGATGCTGCGGCCGCTCTTGTTCGTGCCGCCGTCGATGCCGATCGGTGTCCTTTTGGCGAAGATGCAGACCGAGCGGCGGCACATGGCCTTGGTGATCGATGAATATGGCGGGGTTGACGGGCTGGTGACGATCGAGGACCTGATCGAACAGGTCATCGGCGACATCGAGGACGAACACGATCTTGACGAAGGTCGCAATTTCACCCGCGAAAAGCAGGGCGTCTACCTTGCGTTCGCCCGCACCCCGCTTGAGGAATTCGAGGCCGAGATCGGCATGGGGCTGACGCATCATGACGATATCGACGGCGAGGAAATCGATACGCTTGGAGGGCTGGTCTTCATGCTGGCCGGCCATGTGCCCGCCCGGGGCGAGGTCGTGCCGCACCCGCAAGGCCCCGAGTTCGAGGTGATCGACGCCGATCCCCGCCGCATAAAACGCATGCGGGTAAGGTTGAACTCCACCGCCAAGGGGGACATGGCGCGGGCGCACGAGGCTGCCGACGCCGCGACGGCCCCCAGCGCCTGATACCATGGCACTGGCCCGCCGTTTCGGAGCACTGGCGCTGGGGGCAGGCTTTGCGCTGGGCCAGCCGCCCTTCGATCTGTGGTGGGCCGCCATTGCGGCGCTGGTGGCGCTTTTTGTGCTGTCACGCGCGGATCGCGCATCTGGCCCGGCGGGCTGGACGGGCTGGCTGTTCGGAACAGGCTATTTCGCGGTCTCACTGCATTGGATTTACCAGCCGTTCCAGGTGGATGCGGCCCTGACGGGCTGGATGGCGCCGTTCGCGGTCATCGGACTGTCATGCGGTCTTGCCCTGCTCTGGGCCCTGGCCTTCTGGCTGGGGCGGCGGGTCAGCGGTTCGGCCTATGGCATCGCGCTGTGCTGGGCCGTTATGGAGCTTGTGCGCGCTTACCTGTTCACGGGGTTTCCGTGGGGGCTGGTTGGCTATGTCTGGGCACCCACGCCGGCTGCGCAGTGGCACGCCGTTTTCGGGCCGCATGGCCTGACATTGGTGACATTGCTGCTCGCGGCGCTGGCCGCGCAGGCAATCTTGCAGCGCTCTGCCGTGATCGGCGGTGCGGTGATCGGGGCGACAGGTGCCCTGTGGATCGGCGGCACAGCCCTGACCCCGGGGCTGCAAGACCTGACGAATCGTCCCGTCGTGCGCCTGATCCAGCCCAATGCGCCGCAGCATCAGAAATGGGACCGCGCCTATATGCCGGTCTTTTTCAACCGTCAGGTGGATTTCACCGCGCAGCGGCCCGAACCCGATCTGATCGTCTGGCCGGAAACGGCGGTGCCGAACTTGCTGGACGACGCGGGTGCAACCTTTGACGTGATCGCGCAAGCTGCCGCCGGCACGCCGGTGGTGCTGGGCATTCAGCGCGAAGAAGAGAGGCGGTATTTCAACTCGCTGGTCCGGCTGGACGCGCGGGGCGCGGTCTCTGATCTTTACGACAAGCACCATCTGGTGCCTTTCGGCGAATACATGCCGGCTGCATCTTTTTTCGCGCGGTTCGATATCCTTGGCCTCGCCGCGCGCGCCGATGCGGGGTATTCGGCAGGGCCGGGGCCAGCGCTGGTCGATCTTGGTCAGTTGGGACAGGCGCTGCCACTGATCTGTTACGAGGCGGTGTTTCCGCAAGATGTGAATGGCGCGCCATCGCGGCCGGACCTTCTTCTCCAGATCACCAACGATGCGTGGTTCGGCACCTATGCGGGGCCGCAACAGCATTTGGCGCAGGCGCGCTTGCGGGCCATTGAACAAGGGGTTCCGATGATCCGGGTGGCCAATACCGGCATTTCGGCCGTGATCGACCCGGCGGGCCGGATCATCGACGCGCTGCCTCTGGGGCGGGCCGGATTTCTGGATGTGCCCGTGCCGGTGGCTGGCGCCCCGACGCTTTATGCGCGCTCGGGAGATTGGCTGGCCTTGCTCGCGGCTTTTGTGGCATTTGGGGCGCTGGTCATTCGCGAACAGCGCAATCCCATTGACCAATCCGCGCCCCGGGCGTAACGCAAAGCCTCATTCCCGTCACAACGGCTTCCTGACGTGACGGCAGACCCCAATGGAGCACTCATGTCCAGACAAAATTACATCTTCACCTCGGAATCCGTGTCCGAGGGCCACCCGGATAAGGTCTGTGACCGAATCTCGGATGCGATCCTTGATGCGCTGATTTCCGAAGAACCCGAAGCCCGTGTCGCCTGTGAAACCTTTGCGACCACGAACCGCGTCGTGATCGGCGGCGAGGTCGGCCTGTCAGATCAATCCCGCCTGGACGGCTACATGGCGCGTATTCCCGATATCGCACGCGCCTGTATCAAGGACATTGGCTATGAGCAGGACAAGTTTCACCACGCAACCTGCGAGATCACCAACCTGCTGCATCCCCAGTCCGCGCATATCGCACAGGGCGTCGATGCGTCCAGCGACAAGGATGAGGGCGCGGGTGACCAGGGGATCATGTTCGGCTATGCCACGAACGAGACGGACGCGCTGATGCCCGCACCGATCCAGTTCAGCCACGCGATCCTGCGCCGACTGGCGGAGGCGCGCAAATCGGGGGCCGAGCCGCTTTTGCGCCCGGATGCCAAGTCGCAGGTTTCGGTGGTCTATCAGAATGGCAAGCCGATGGGCGTGCGCTCCGTCGTGCTGTCGACCCAGCACGCCGATGACCGTCAAAGCTCCGAGGATATCCGGGAAATCGTCGAACCTTACATCCGCGAGGTGTTGCCCGAAGGCTGGCTGATGGACGATACCGAATGGTGGGTGAACCCGACCGGCACATTCGTGATCGGCGGACCGGATGGCGACGCGGGCCTGACGGGCCGCAAGATCATCGTCGATACCTATGGCGGGGCGGCCCCGCATGGCGGTGGTGCGTTCTCGGGCAAGGACCCGACCAAGGTGGACCGCTCGGCGGCCTATGCGGCGCGCTATCTGGCGAAGAACGTGGTCGCGGCGGGCATGGCAGAGCGCTGCACGATCCAGCTGAGCTATGCGATCGGCGTCTCCAAGCCGCTGTCGATCTATGCCGACATGCATGGCACCGGAGAGATCGACGCCGCGGCGATCGAGCGGGCGATCCCCAAGGTCATGGACCTCACCCCGCGTGGCATCCGGACCCATCTGCAACTGAACAAGCCGATCTACGAGCGCACGGCGGCCTATGGCCATTTCGGCCGCGCGCCCGAGGCGGATGGCGGGTTTAGCTGGGAACGGACCGATCTGGCCGAGGCGCTGGCGAAAGAGGTCTGATCCCCCGGTGACTCCGGGGCCGCCGACGGCTAGGCTTGTCACACAAGCTGACATGTCGAAGGAGGAGACCCGATGAGACAGATCGCAATGAGCGTTGCTCTGGCTGCCTTGGCCACGGCGGCCGGGGCGGAAACCGAGGTGGGCATTTCCAAGGATATGCCAACCACCACCGTTGAAACCCGAAACGGTCCGGTCGAGATCGGACGGGTTCAGGACACCGAGAACGAAGTAACGGGGGAATGGGCCCGTACCTCCCGGCCCTGTCCGGAGTTTTGTATCCAGCCCATCACGCCCGCCGAGGGTGTCAGCACCATCGGAGAGCTGGAATTGATCGACCTGTTGCAAGACCCCGATGCGGTGGTCGTGGACAGCCGCACATCGGACTGGTTCGAGGGGGGGACGATCCCGGGCGCGATCAACATCCCCTATCCCTATGTCCTGGACGAATTGGGCCAGCTGGGCTGCGAACCGGATTTCGAGGGCTGGGACTGCGCGGGGGCCAAACAGGTTGCACTGTTTTGCAACGGCATCTGGTGTGGCCAGTCTCCGACCGCGATCCGCAACATGGTCGAGGCGGGGTTTCCCGCAGACAAGATCTCCTATTATCGCGGCGGGATGCAGGTCTGGCGGCTGCTTGGGCTGACAGTGACGGGCGGCGGCAGCTAGCGGCCGCGGTTTGTCTTTCTGCATCCAGCGCTAACTTTAGTGCCACAGCACAACAAAAAGGAGATCCTCATGTTCAAACCGTTTCTGGCCACGCTTGCCCTGACCGCGACTGCCGCACAGGCCGAGATGTCCGCCGAGTACCACAGCTACACCGTCGGTGACCGGGAGTATGAAGGGTACGTCGCCACCAACACGGCGATCACGCCGAAGGGCACCGTTCTGATCGTACATGACTGGGACGGGATGACCGATTACGAGGAACGCCGCGCCGAAATGCTGGCAGCCCTAGGCTACACCGCCTTTGCAATCGACGTCTATGGCGCGGAGGAGACCCCGCAAAGCGTCGATGAATATCGTGCCCTGTCCGGCGCGATGTACAGCGACCGCGAGGAATTCCGGGCGCGGCTGATGGGGGCGATCGAAGAGGCCGCGAACATCACCGGGGCCACCGATACCCATGTCATGATGGGCTATTGCTTTGGCGGCGCGGCGGTGCTCGAGGCGGCGCGCGCAGGGGCGGACCTTGATGGCTTCGTGAGCTTTCACGGCGGTCTGGGCACACCCGAGGGGCAGGATTACTCTGCTGCCACCGCGCCGATCATGATGTTCCATGGCTCCGCGGATCCGGTGTCCGGGATGGCTGACCTTGCGGCGCTGCTGGATGAATTGCAGGCTGCGGGTGTGACCCACGGGGCAGAGGTGTTCGGCGGTGCCCGCCACAGCTTCACGGTGTTCGGTTCGAACGATTACGACCTCGCTGCGGATCAGGGCAGTTGGCAAGGGCTTCTGGACTTCCTTGACGAGCAAACATGATCCATCGGGCTGTCCTGCTCCTCGCTCTGCTTTGGCCCGGGCTGGTTTGGGCCAACGATTGGGACGCGCTGGATACCCCCGGCGCGTTCGCAATCATGAGACATGCGCTGGCCCCCGGTACCGGTGATCCGGCGCGTTTTGCGCTGGGCGATTGCAGCACCCAGCGCAATCTGAACGATAGGGGCCGGGCACAGGCAGAGCGGCTCGGTGCCGCCTTTCGCGACCGTGGTCACGCGTTTGATGTGGTGTTGACCAGCCAATGGTGCCGGAGCCGGGATACCGCCACGCTTTTGTCGCTGGCTCCGGTAGAAGACACGCCCGCATTCAATTCCTTTTTCCGCGATTTCGCGGCACGCGACAGTCGAACGGACGCGGCTTTGGAACTGTTGGAAAATCAGCAGGGGCGCCCCTTTGTCGTAAGTCACCAGGTCAATATTCGCGCGCTTACCGGGACCACGACACGGTCGGGCGAAGTGTTGGTCGTGCGTCATGCCGGTGATGGTCTTGATGTGCTCGGATCCATCCTGATCGATCCATGAAGCTGACCGCCGTTGCGACCAGCCGATGCCGACGCTAAACGGGGCGGCATGAACAAGACAAAGACAAAGCACCCCTCCGGCGCACCATGGCGAAATTTCTATGGCCGGTTCAAGGGCAAGGGCCTGCGCAAGTCGCAGGAGGCCTATCTGACCGAGGATCTGGCCAGGCTCAGCCCCGGACCGGTGACATGGGAAGACAACCCGGATCGCGCGCCTCTCAAGCTGGACGCGATGTTCGGAGACAAGCCTGTCTGGCTCGAAATCGGCTTCGGAGCCGGCGAACATCTTGTGCACCAGGCGCAGCGTTACCCCGATGTCGGGATTATCGGCTGCGAGCCGTATATCAACGGCGTTGCCATGCTCCTGCGCAAGATCCGCGATGCCGATGTCAGCAACCTGCGGGTCTTTCCCGGCGATGTGCGCAACATGTTCGACGTTTTGTCCGGGGGGTCGATCGAGAAGGCGTTCCTGCTCTATCCCGATCCATGGCCGAAAAAGCGGCATCATCGCAGGCGGTTTGTCACACAGGACCATCTTGCCCCGCTTTACACCGTGCTGGCACCGGGGGCCGAATTCCGCGTTGCCACCGATATTCCAGACTACGTCCGCCAAACCCTGATCGAAGTGCCGAAAGCCGGGTTCGAATGGCTGGCCGAACGGCCCGCTGACTGGCGCCACCCTTGGGAGGACTGGTATTCCACCCGCTACGAGATGAAAGCGCTGCGCGAAGGGCGCATGCCGCATTACATGACCTTTCGAAAGCCGGACTGATGCAACCTTTCACGATCGCCATCGACGGACCAGCTGCGGCTGGCAAGGGCACGATCAGCAAGGCGGTCGCGACGCATTTCGACCTGGCGCATCTGGACACCGGGCTGCTTTACCGCGCGGTTGGGGCACGGATGCTGACCGGGGAAGATCCGATCGCTGCCGCGCATGCCCTTGTGGCCGAAGACCTTGGCACGCCGGCCCTGCGCACCGCCGAAACGGCCCAGGCGGCCTCCAAGGTGGCGGTGATCCCGGAGGTGCGCGCGGCGCTGCTGGATTTTCAGCGCGCTTTTGCGCGGCGCTCTGGCGGGGCGGTTCTTGATGGGCGCGACATCGGCACGGTGATCTGTCCGCAGGCCGAGGTCAAACTGTTCGTGACCGCAAGCGCCGAAGTCCGGGCGCAGAGGCGCTTCGAGGAACTTCGGGACCGGGGTTACGACACGGAATTCGCGACGGTGCTTGCAGAGGTGAAAGCGCGGGATGACCGCGACATGAACCGCAGTGATGCCCCGCTGCGCCCGGCCGAGGACGCGGTGGTCGTGGACACATCGGACCTGACCATTGCGCAAGCCGTGGCGCAGACGGTGGACGTGATCGAAGCGGCCCGACAACGCAGGCCGCGATGATGCAGACAGTCGCCCCGTATCGCTCCGGCGGCAGACCCTGAAGGACACATGCGCGGTGTAAACACTTGCCTTGCTGCCCGGGTTCTGGTAATTCCCGCGCGTCGCAGAGGGCAAACATAGCCGCAAGACATTGATCGAGCAGGGGTCGGCACTTACCGGCCCTCTTTGTTTTGTGAATGCCCTGACCAAATTCGTTCGCCACAAGTGCGGGCATCACCCCAGACCGGCGGAGACAACCGCGCGGCCAGAAAAATGATACGTAAAGGAAAAAGACGCCACATGGCTCATAACGCATCTATGGAAGAATTCGAAGCGCTGTTGAACGAAAGCTTCGAAATGGACACACCGGACGAAGGGTCCGTTGTCAAAGGCAAGGTCATCGCTGTCGAGGCGGGCCAGGCCATCATCGACGTCGGCTACAAGATGGAAGGCCGCGTCGATCTCAAGGAATTTGCAAACCCTGGCGAAGCGCCCGACATTTCTGTCGGTGATGAGGTCGAGGTTTTCTTGCGCTCTGCGGAAAACGCGCGCGGCGAAGCGGTCATTTCCCGCGAAATGGCGCGGCGCGAAGAAGCATGGGATCGTCTCGAAAAGGCCTATGCCGACGACGCCCGCGTCGAAGGTGCGATCTTTGGCCGGGTCAAGGGCGGCTTTACCGTCGATCTTGGCGGGGCCGTGGCCTTCCTGCCCGGCAGCCAGGTCGATGTGCGCCCGGTGCGCGATGCCGGCCCGCTGATGGGTCTCAAGCAGCCGTTCCAGATCCTCAAGATGGACCGTCGCCGCGGCAACATCGTTGTCTCGCGCCGCGCGATCCTCGAAGAGAGCCGCGCCGAACAGCGCGCCGAGGTCATTGGCAACCTGTCCGAAGGTCAGGCCGTCGACGGTGTTGTCAAGAACATCACCGAATACGGGGCCTTCGTGGACCTTGGCGGTGTTGACGGTCTGCTGCACGTGGCCGACATGGCATGGCGCCGGGTGAACCACCCGTCGGAAATCCTCGCCATCGGCGAGACGGTCAAGGTTCAGGTCATCAAGATCAACAAGGAAACCCACCGCATCAGCCTTGGCATGAAGCAGCTTCAGGAAGACCCGTGGGATCTGGTCGCAGCGAAGTATCCGCTGGAATCCGTGCATACGGGCCGCGTGACCAACATCACCGATTACGGTGCCTTCGTTGAGCTGGAACCCGGTGTCGAGGGCCTTGTCCACGTCTCGGAGATGAGCTGGACCAAGAAGAACGTCCATCCCGGCAAGATCGTGTCCACCTCGCAAGAGGTCGAGGTCATGGTGCTGGAGATCGACAGCGCCAAGCGCCGCGTGTCGCTGGGTCTCAAGCAGACCATGCGCAACCCGTGGGAAGTGTTTGCAGAAACACACCCCGAGGGCAAAGAAGTCGAAGGCGAAGTCAAGAACATCACCGAATTCGGTCTGTTTGTTGGCCTCGAAGGCGACATCGACGGCATGGTTCACCTGTCCGACCTGTCATGGGACGAACGTGGCGAAGACGCGATCCAGAACTACCGCAAGGGCGACATGGTTCAGGCCGTTGTCACCGAAGTGGATGTTGAGAAAGAGCGGATTTCGCTGTCGGTCAAGGCGCTGGGCGGCGACAAGTTCGCCGAGGCCGTCGGTGGCACGAAGCGCGGCTCGATTATCACCGTGCAGGTGACCGCGATCGAGGATGGCGGCATCGAGGTGGAGTACGAGGGCATGAAGTCCTTCATCCGCCGGTCGGACCTGAGCCGCGACCGGGCCGAACAGCGCCCCGAGCGCTTCAGTGTCGGTGACAAGGTCGATGTGCGCGTGACCAACGTGGACAGCAAGACCCGCCGCCTGGGCCTGTCGATCAAGGCGCGCGAAATCGCCGAAGAGAAGGAAGCGGTTCAGCAGTACGGATCCTCCGATTCGGGCGCATCGCTGGGCGACATCCTTGGTGCGGCGTTGAAAAGCGACGACGACTGATCGCGATCTGTCGGATACGAAAATCAAACCCCCGCATCGCAGGATGCGGGGGTTTTTTTATCGGGTGATACGAGAACGCATTGCCTGTTTGCGGTGACGAAGACAGGAGAGACCAGCCCCCGGAAGCCTTCGAAGCCGCAGGATATTTGAAAACCGGAGAAGCCGGCGCCGGCGTCAGGCGACGATGGTGCGCCGGCCAAGCATCGCGCGCGCCTGCTGCCATGTGGCGACGGGGCGGTCATATTTCTCGCACAGCTCGACCGCGCGGTTGACCAGCGCCGCGTTGGACGGGGCTAGCGTATCGCGGTCGAGCCGGACATTGTCCTCCAACCCAGTGCGTGCATGGCCGCCAGACGAGATTGCCCAGTCATTCAGAACGATCTGGTTCGCCCCGATACCGGCGGCACACCACGGCGCGTCGTTGCCAAACAGGCGCTTGACGGTGTGGACATAGAAATCGAACACCTCGCGATCGACCGGCATCGCGTTCTTCACGCCCATCACGAATTGCACGTAAGGCGTGTCCGTGATTTCGCCTGCCTTGTGCATCGCGGCGGCGCGGAAGATATGCGACAGGTCGAAGGCTTCGATCTCGGGCTTGATGCCGTAGGTCCTCATCTCCGAGGCGAGCCACGCCACGAGGTCGGGCGGGTTCTCGTAGACGCGGGTCGGAAAGTTGTTCGACCCGACGGACAACGACGCCATGTCCGGCCCGAGCGGCAGCATGCCGCCGCGCGCCCTGCCGGCGCCCGATCGTCCACCCGTCGACAATTGGACGATCATGCCCGGACAGTGCTTTTCCACGCCGTCCTTGAGCCGCGCGAACCGGTCCGGATCCGAACTTGGCGTTTCATCATCGTTGCGCACATGGGCATGCATGATCGTGGCCCCGGCCTCGAACGCTGCATGGGTGCTTTCGATCTGTTCCGATGCCGTGACGGGCACGGCGGGATTGTCGGCCTTGGTCGGCAGCGACCCGGTGATGGCGACGCAGATGATGCAGGGCGTGGGCATGTGATCAAGCTGTCCTTGTGGTCCGGTGGCCGGCAGTTTGGCAGGAAACGCCAAGGTGTCAAACCAGTTGCCGACAGGTCCGGCCCCTTGGGTGCATGGCGGCGATCCGCAGGCAAGGGCGGGGTCGCAGGATGCCGCATTGCGCGGGCGCCGGCTTGGCTGCACACTCTTGCAAAACGCAGAATGAGGTGGGCAGAGCGATGCAGATGAACCGACGCATTTTCGGGTTGGGGCTCATTGGCCTTGGCCTATCCGCCTGTTCGCGCAGCGGACCCGGCCCGTCCGGCACGGCAACAGGTTTGCCCGCCAATTTGCGGCCTGTGCCGAACGGCGCCTATGACAACTGGGTGGCCGCGTTTCAGGGGCGCGCCGCGGCGCAGGGGATTTCCCGATCCACGCTTGTGGCGGCATTCCGGGGCACCGGATACCTGCCCGGCGTTGTCACGCGCGACCGCAACCAGACCGAATTCACGCGCAGCCTTGAGGATTATCTGTCCATCGCGGCCTCGGACGAGCGGGTCCGGAAGGGCCGCGCCGCCTTTGACCGCCACCGTGGCACGCTCAATGCGCTGGAGGAGCGCTACGGCGTCGATGCCCGGATCCTCTGCGCGATATGGGGGCTGGAGAGTTTCTATGGCGAACGACGCGGACAGGTGCCGGTGATCTCGGCGACCTCGACGCTGGCGTTTGACGGGCGGCGTGGACGTTTCTTTGAACAGCAATTGATCGCGGCGCTGAAAATTCTCAAAAATGGCGATATTCCCGCCGCGCAGATGACCGGAAGCTGGGCTGGCGCGATGGGACATACGCAGTTTATTCCGACCTCTTACCTGCAATTCGCCGTCGACTATACCGGCGATGGGCGGCGCGACATCTGGTCAGATGATCCGACGGATGCACTGGCCTCCGCGGCCGCGTACCTGCAACGCAATGGCTGGACGCGGGGCCTTGGCTGGGGCAGCGCGTCGCCCAACGGGTCACTGCAGCCGCAGCCCGGGGGACCACGCTTTGCAACCACCTCGAATTTCCGTGTGATCAAGCGCTACAACAATTCCGATGCTTATGCGATCGGTGTCGGGCACCTGGCCGACCGGATCGGTGGCGCGGGGCCGCTCCGCGCGCGCTTTCCACCCGATGCCAACGGCTTGACCAAGGCGGACCGGGTCGCGTTGCAAACGCGTTTGACCGAGCGGGGCTTTGATACGCAAGGCGTGGACGGGGTCATCGGACCGAATACCGAAACCGCCATCCGCGCCTATCAGAGCAGTCGCGGCCTGCCGGTGACGGGAACGCCGTCGCAGGCGCTGTTGCAAAGCTTGCGTTGAGCCATGCTGCGCCTGTTTCGATGGGTGCGGTCGACGGTGGTCCTGTTGTGGCTTTGCGCAGCCTTGGCGGTCAGCGTCGTGACCCTTGGCCTGCACGCGCTGACGTTGTCGGCCCAGGTTGCTGCAGTGTCCGCCAGCGCATCGGCTGCGGCAGTGCGCCACCGCAAGGAAATGGCCCGGGCCGTCGCGCGCGCCAAGGCCAAGGCGCGGTTGCGGCGCCTGGTCGTGGCCGTGCCGTTCGTCGGTGGCGGGGCCGCGCTGGCCTTCGAGACGCAGGATTTCCGGGCGTGGCAGGACAGCAATCCCGAGGGAACGGTCGGCGACTATTCCTGCGAGGTGGCGGAGTTGAGCGCCGAGGTTGTGGACGAGGTCTTGCGGGATCTGCCGGACAGCGTGCGACCGTCACGTGACGTGGTTCTGAACAAATTGCCGGACTGTGCGGAGCTGGAGTGACGACGCCTTTTCGAGGGCGCCCAAATTATGTGCAGCAAGGCGAATATAGCCCAATAATCATGCACGCAGGGCTGGCGTGCGGGTCGAGACGCATCCGACTCATCTCATTTCCTGCCCAGATGCGTAAGCCGGGATCAACCGGCCCCGCATGACGGACGACAACTGACACCCATGACACATCTGACCGCTCTGCCAACCTTTCCGCCACGCGCCCACGGCAAGATGCACATTGCCGCCAAGCTGCGCGATGCCGCTGCGTCGGTATTGGCGGATTTGCATCAGACCGGATCGGCCAAGGTACTTGTGACCCCGGCCCGCGATGCAGTGGAGGGAGTGATACTCAACACCTCCGGCGGGTTGACAGGCGGGGACACGTTCTCGGTGTCGGCCGAGGCACGGCGCGATGCGCGGCTGCGGCTGACCACCCAGGCGGCGGAGCGCGTGTATCGCACCGCCGATGACAGCACGGCGCAGGTGCGCACCCGTCTGGTCGCGGACCGGGGCGCGCGGATTGATTGGCTGCCGCAGGAAACGATCCTGTTCCAGAACGGTGCGTTGTGCCGGTCGCTTCATGTCAAGATGGCGGATGACGCCCGTGTGTTGATCGTTGAACCAGTGCTGTTCGGACGTCTTGCCATGGGCGAGGTCGTGACCCGGGCGCGGTTCGCCGATCGTATCTCGATTGACCGGGGCGGCGAGCCCTTGTTCCGCGACGCCAGTGCCCTGAACGGCGATATCGCGACGGCGCTCGATCGTCCGGCACTTGGCGCTGGTGCGCGTGCGATGGCACTTGTGGTGTTTGCCGCGCCGGAGGCCGAAGCGCACCTGGAACCGATGCGCGCGATGCTGCCGAAAGCGGCAGGCGTGTCGCTGGTGCAGGACGGTCTGCTGGTCCTGCGCGCGCTGGCGGCGGATGGCCTTGCATTGCGCCGGACCCTGCTCCCTGTTCTGGACAGGCTGAGCGATGACACCCTGCCGCGATCCTGGAGACTGTAAGGCATGAATCTGACCCCCCGCGAAAAGGACAAGTTGCTTGTCGCCATGGCCGCCGAAGTGGCGCGCAAACGGCTGGCCCGTGGCGTGAAGCTGAACCATCCCGAGGCGATTGCGCTGATCACCGATACGGTGGTCGAAGGCGCGCGCGACGGCAGGTCCGTGGCCGACATGATGCAGGCCGGGGCGCAGGTGATCACCCGCGACCACTGCATGGAGGGTGTGCCCGAAATGATCCACGAAGTGCAGGTCGAGGCGACGTTCCCAGACGGCACCAAGCTCGTGACGGTGCACAATCCGATCCGGTGAATTTGCATGTTTGTCAAAGAGAAGAAGCGAAGAGGTATGACCATGAAAAACTGTTTTGCTTTGGCTGCGGTGGCATTGACCTGGGCGTCTGCCGCCATGGCACATCCCGGCGCGCATGTGCATCCACATGATGGCGCGCATTGGCTGACGGTGGTTTCCGCGCTTGGTCTCATCGCCGTGGCCGGCGGGCTTGCCGCCGCGCGCTTGCGGGCGCGCAAATGATCCCCGGAGAACTGTTCCCGGCGGAAGGCTCGCTGACCCTGAACCCCGACCGCAAAGCGATCACGCTGATGGTCGCCAATACCGGTGATCGTCCGGTGCAGGTTGGCAGCCATTATCATTTCGCTGAAGCCAACCCGGCGCTGGAGTTCGACCGGGACGCGGCGCGCGGGCATCGCCTTGATATCGCACCGGGAACGGCGGTGCGGTTCGAACCGGGACAACGCCGCGAGGTGCAGGTGATCCCCTTGGTGGGCGCCGGTCGTGTGATCGGTTTCAATCAACAGGTCATGGGAGCGCTTTAGGATGGCCAGGGGTGTAATGCCGGTCGAGTATTGGTCCAACGCTGTGCAGATCGGCCTTGTAAAGGCACAGGCGCAGGGCGTGATTGCGATGCGCCTGTTGGGGGCAATGGGCGTTTGGTCCGTGCCGCCCTCTGAAAACAGCCGGATGCTGACCGAAAAACTCTTTGCCTTTTCAAAGGGCGGTCAGGACGCATCGCGGGCCGCATGGGCGGGCGAAAACGCGGATGTCATCGCATCGGCGGCGGTCAAGCCGATCCGGCAGAAGATCCGCGCCAACCATCGCCGCCTGACGAAACGTGGGATCAAACGGAAATGATATGCCAGTAGAGATCAAACGCGCGGAATATGCCGCCATGTTCGGACCCACCGTGGGCGACAAGCTGCGGCTGGCCGATACCGACCTGGTGATCGAGGTGGAACGGGACCTGACTGCCGAGGCTGTCGGGACAGCGACCGTTGCTGGCAGCGGCAGGAATGCCCTTGTCTATGGAGAAGAGGTCAAGTTCGGAGGCGGCAAGGTGATCCGCGACGGCATGGGCCAGAGCCAGGTGACGCGCGCCGAAGGGGCGGTGGACACGGTCATCACCAACGCGCTGATCGTGGATTATACCGGCGTCTACAAGGCGGATGTCGGCCTGCGCGACGGGCGCATCCACACCATCGGCAAGGCGGGCAATCCCGACACGCAACCGGGCGTCGACATCATCGTCGGGCCCGGCACCGAGGTGATCGCGGCCGAGGGGCGCATCCTGACAGCGGGCGGCTTCGACAGCCATATTCATTTCATCTGCCCACAGCAGATCGAGGACGCGCTGCATTCCGGCCTGACCACCATGCTGGGCGGCGGCACCGGCCCCGCACACGGCACTTTGGCCACCACCTGCACGCCGGGTCCCTGGCATATCGGGCGCATGTTGCAGGCCGCCGATGCCTTCCCGATGAACCTCGCCTTTGCGGGCAAGGGCAACGCGTCGCTGCCTGCTGCACTGGAAGAACAGGTCAAGGCGGGGGCCTGTGCGCTTAAACTGCACGAGGATTGGGGCACCACCCCGGCCGCGATCGACTGCTGCCTGAGTGTCGCCGACGCGATGGATGTGCAGGTGATGATCCACACCGACACCCTGAACGAAAGCGGCTTTGTCGAACACACCGTCAAGGCCATGAAGGGCCGCACGATCCACGCTTTCCATACCGAAGGGGCAGGGGGCGGGCACGCGCCGGACATCATCAAGATCTGTGGCGAAGAGCACGTCCTGCCGTCCTCGACCAACCCGACGCGGCCTTTCACGGTGAACACGCTGGAAGAGCATCTCGACATGCTCATGGTCTGTCACCATCTCGACAAATCCATCCCCGAGGACATCGCCTTTGCCGAAAGCCGTATCCGGCGCGAGACCATCGCGGCCGAGGATATCCTGCACGACATGGGCGCGTTTTCGATCATCGCGTCGGACAGCCAGGCGATGGGCCGGGTGGGCGAGGTGATCATTCGCACCTGGCAAACCGCCGACAAGATGCGCAAGCAACGCGGGCGGCTGGCCGAGGAAACCGGCGAAAACGACAACATGCGCGTCCGTCGCTATATCGCGAAATACACGATCAACCCGGCCATCGCGCATGGTATCAGCCAGCACATCGGCAGCATCGAGGAAGGCAAACGCGCCGACCTGTGCCTCTGGAACCCGGCGTTCTTTGGCGTGAAACCCGATATGGTTCTGCTGGGCGGCACCATTGCCTGTGCCCAGATGGGTGATCCCAACGCGTCGATCCCGACGCCGCAACCGGTTTATTCGCGGCCCATGTTCGGGGCCTACGGGCGCAGCGTCGAACACTCTGCGGTGGTCTTCGTGTCCGAAGCGGCGCAGGCAGATGGCATCGGCGACACGCTTGGCATCGCCAAGAAAACGCTGGCCGTGCAGAACACGCGCGGGATCGGCAAGTCTGACCTCAAGCTGAACAGTGCCACCCCCAAGGTCGAGGTGAACCCTGAAACCTACGAAGTGCGCGCCGATGGCGAATTGCTGATCTGCGAACCCGCCGAGGTCCTGCCGATGGCGCAGCGGTATTTCCTGTTTTGATGCGGGCCGGTCCAAGGGCATGCACGTCGCAACGCGGCCTGATGCGCCTGGTCGGTCGCGTCACATCGCTAACCTGAGAAGTCCCAGATGCTCACAGCCTCTACCTACCACCCCCACACCCACGGCACCCCTGCCGACACGATTTCCCTAAGCTACGAGTCCCGCTTCCTGCGGCGGCGCGTTCTGACCACCGATGGCGGCCTGTCCTTCCTGCTCGATCTGGAACAGACCACATCGCTCGATCACAAAGGCGCGCTCAAACTCGGGGACGGGCGCGAGATCGAGGTGATCGCCGCCCCGGAACCGCTTCTGGAGATCACCGGTGACGATCTCGTCCGCCTTGCATGGCACATCGGTAATCGCCACACGCCGTGCCAGGTTGAACAAACCCGCCTGTTGATCCAGCCCGATCACGTGATCCGTGACATGCTGGGAAAGCTGGGTGCCACGGTGATGGAACGTGTCGAACCGTTCACCCCCGAAGGAGGCGCGTATGGTCATGGACGGACCCATTCGCACGCCCACTGACCCGGTCCTGACGCTGGCGCAATGGTTGTCGCCGGGCTTTCCCATCGGGGCCTTCGCCTATTCCAGCGGGCTGGAGCAGGCGATTGCCGACGGGGTCGTCACGCCCGCAACAGTGGAGGATTGGCTGTCGGACATGCTGCGCGACGGAAACGGGATGGTCGACGCGATCCTGATCCGGGTTGCGGCCCATGCGGTCAATCCAATCGAGGTGGACCAGATTGCGCGGGCCGTCTGCCCCAGCCGCGAACGTCTGCTGGAGATCGACGCGCAGGGGGCGGCCTTTTGTGCCCAACTGCGCGCGACCTGGCACGTCGAGGCGACGGGCCTGACTTATCCTGTCGCTCTTGGAGTCGGTATCCGCCAACTTGACCTGCCGCTGACGCTTGCGGTGCAAATGTACCTGCATGCCTGGGTGAGCGCCGTGGTCGCCGCCTGCCAACGCCTGATGGCGCTGGGCCAGACCGAGGCGCAGCGGATCGTCGCCGCCCTTGCGCCGCTTTGCTCGGACGTCGCAAGGGCAAGCAAGGGCAAGACCCTGAACGATCTGACAAACCAGAGCTTTGCCGCCGATATCGCGGCAATGCGTCACGAAACCCTCAGCCCAAGGATTTTCCGCACATGACCTCCCGCAATGGACCCTTACGCGTTGGTATCGGCGGCCCGGTGGGGGCCGGGAAAACCTCGCTCACGGCGGCGCTCGCCAAACGGTTGAAAGAGACTCATTCGGTGGGGGTGATCACCAATGACATCTACACGCAGGAAGACGCCGAAGCGTTGATGCGGATGCAGATCCTGCCGCAGGACCGGGTGATCGGGGTGGAAACCGGCGGCTGCCCGCACACCGCGATCCGCGAGGATGCATCGATCAACCTTGCCGCAGTGGCCGAAATGGTGCGACGCCACCCGGATGTCGAAGTGGTCCTAATAGAAAGCGGGGGCGACAACCTGTCGGCCACCTTCAGCCCGGAACTGGCCGATGTGACGCTCTATGTGATCGACGTCGCGGCGGGAGAGGAGATCCCGCGCAAGGGCGGCCCGGCGCTGACCCGGTCGGACATCCTGGTGATCAACAAGACCGATCTTGCCCCGCATGTCGGCGCGTCCCTCGACGTGATGAAGCGCGACGCGACACGAGTGCGCAACGATCGGCCCTTCGTCTTTGCGTCGATACGGCAAGAGGACGGCGTTGATGCCGTCCTGACGCATTTGAAAGACCTGAGTGGTCTTTAAGGTCTTGTCATCTGGACGCGGTATGTTTGCCAAATGTATGCAAGATATGTATTTTCTGGATATCGAGTGCATTTTTAACAACAAGTAACGGTGGGGCATGGCCGAAACTGGCAAACAAATCGCGGCATTGCCAATGCGTTGGAAAGACAACGGCGATTTCCGGGTGCTGATGGTCACCTCGCGGGATACCGGGCGCTGGATCATGCCGAAGGGATGGACCATGGATGGCAAAAAGCCGTGGACTGCCGCCGAGATCGAAGCGCTGGAAGAGGCGGGCGCGGTTGGCTATATCGGGCAGGATGTGATCGGCACCTACACCTACAAGAAGAGGCTTGGCGATGGCAGCTCGCTGAAATGCGAGGTCGATGTCTATCCGATGGTTGTCGAAAAACTGAAGCGCAATTGGAAAGAGCGCGGCCAACGCAAGCGCCGTTGGTTCAGCGCCAAGGATGCAGCCAAGCGTGTGAGCGAGCCGAAGCTGGCAAAACTGCTCAAGAGCCTGTCGAAAAAACCAGCCAAACAACCGGTGATCCGAGACTTCCTCAAGGCGTCTTGAACACGGTCAAATCCACGAAAGCGTGGAATAAACCATCTGCCCGCGTTTTTTCGCGACTCAATCGACTGGCAGTCCGCTTGGCACCCTGTCGGGCCGTCCCAGAGGGCGGTCCAGGGCCGTTTTACCGGTCAGGCTTTCGAGGAACGCCACGATATCGTCGACCTCTGCCTCGGAGAGCGTCACGGGGCGGGTATCGAGTGTTGCCGCCTGTCGTGCCATTTCGAAACGGTCGGACCGGATCACGAAATCAATCTCGTGCAGCCATGAAATTTCGGGCAGTTTTGCCTGTGCCGGGGTCCAATCGGCCCGTGCCTTGGCCGGGTCGGCCATGTGACGCACCATATCGCGCAACGAGGTGTAGGCCCCGTTATGCCCGTAAGGCGCGGTCAGCGCGACATTGCGCAGCTGCGGTGTGCGAAAGCGGTAGGCGTCTTCCAGATCGTCGGTCGCGCCCATGCGCCCGACGTCGCGCGGGACCGGATCCCAGCGGCGCGTGCGGCCGGGGCCAAAGGCGGGCAGCGCCATCGCGTGGAAATCCTGATCGCTCAGCAGCGGCCCATTGTGACACTGCGCGCAGCCTGCCTTGCCAAAGAACAAGTGCCGCCCACGCTCGGCATCGGCAGGCAGCGGGGTTCCATCGGTCAGGAACGCGTCATAGGGGCTATCGTAATTTGCCCACTCCGTTCCGATAAAGGCCGCCAGTGCATTTCCGATCTCGACAATCGTGACATCCTCGGGCCGGTCGATATGGTCGAATGCCGCAACGAACATGGCGCCGTATTCGGGGATCGTGCGCACCCGCTTGGCGAGGATCGGCCAACCCAGATCGATCCGGTCGGTCACCGCTCCGATCACGGCGTTTTCGCCAACGTTGCCAGCCATTTCGAACTGCGATGCCATCGGCAAAAGCGCCTGCGCGGCCAGCACCGTTTCAAGCCCCTGTGGCAGCCATTCTTCCGCCGGGCTGTCAAAGCCATTGCCGTAGATATCCGACACCTCCAGCCGTCCATCGTGGAAAAGGGTGTCCACGTCCTTGTGTCCAAGGTTCCACAGCGCCGGCGCGTTGCGCGGTATGCGCTTGGCAATGCGGTCCGCGCCATCGCCGGGCGTGCGGTCCGGACCAAGGCCGCGGCCCCCCTCACCGATGCCGAGCGACAGACCGTCAGTGCCCCCGAGATCGTGATGATGGCAGGTGCCGCAGGAAATATTCCTGTTGCCTGCCAGGATCTTGTCGTAGAATAAAAGCTGGCCCAGTTTGGCCTGACCCGCGTCGAAATCGATGAAATCCTCGGCAGTGATCGGCTCGGCCAGGGCCATCCGGGCGCCGAGGCACAAAGGGAAGAGCAAACCAAGATGAAGCCGAGCGGATGGTTGTTTGTTCTGTGCACGTTTGCGGGACCGGCCCTTGCCGATATCGAGGACGCGCGCGACCTGATGGAGGAGGGGCAGTTTGCAGAAGCGCGCGAGGCGCTCTGGCCTGCGGCGCGCTCGGGCAATGCCGAGGCCGAGGAACTGATCGGTGTGATGTACGCGCTGGGTCTGGGGGTCGAGCAGGACTATGTCCGCGCCTTTGACTGGTACCTGCGGTCCGCGATGAAGGGCCATGCGGGCGCGCAATCGGGTGTCGGATGGTATTACGAGACCGGATTGGGCATGCCCGCCCCCGATCTCGTGCGGGCCTTCCTCTGGTACCAGCTGAGCACGATCGGCGGCGACCCCGACGCGGCGGTCTCGGTCGAGGAGGTGGTCAAGAAAATGACACCGGAGCAGATCGAACATGCGCAAACGCTCGTGGATGATTACCGGGTCTGGCTCTACCCGTTTCGCTGAGTTTTGCGAATTGTCCTGCCACAGGCAAGTGGCGGAATTTGGGCGCCGGCCCCCAGAAGGCTGTTGCTTTTGATGTCGGACCCCGAAACCCGTGTCATTTCCTGTCGCATGAGGAAAGAGGGTCTGTCCCGGCGGCGCAAGACCCGCGTGTCGTGAGAACTGGCAGAGATCGTCTGGGCGGGTTATGCAATGCAAAGATCAGAATAGGGAGAGCGACTCATGAGCAGGCTGGACGCAAAATTTGCGCGGCTGGGGGCCGAGAATGCACCGGGTCAGGAAGCGCGCCAGACCGGCGACGATCTGCAATCGGTGATGCGTGGGGATATCCTGCCCGGTGTGCCGGTGGATTTTTCGCATGGTGACGTGGATGCCTTTACGCCGACACCGGGTGCCCGTGACGCATGGGAGGCCGGGTTCGCGACAGGGGGCGCGCAGGCCTATACCGAGTATCGTGGCGCGGCTGATCTGCGCGAGACCGTGGCAGCCAGCCTGGCCGCCTTTACCAACGCACCCGTCGATCCGGTGGACGAGTTGATCATCACGCCGGGCACGCAAGGCGCGTTGTGTCTCGCGCTTGGGGCGGTGGTGGACCAGGGCACCAAGGTCGTGGTGCTGGAGCCGGACTATTTCGCCAACCGCAAGCTGGTGACGTTTTTCGGTGGGGAGATCCTGCCCGTGACATTGCACTATCAGGACAGTGCGGCAAAGAACGGTCCCGATCTTGGCCAGTTGGAAGACGCGTTTGCGGCAGGGGCCGAGGTGCTTGTCTTCTCCACCCCGAACAACCCGACGGGTGTCGTGACGCCCGAGGCGTCGATCCGCGAAATCGCGCGGCTGGCGGCGCGGCATGGTGTGACGGTGATCGTGGATCAGCTTTACTCCCGGCTGCTTTACAGCGGTGAAAGCTTTACCCATCTGCGCGCCTGTGCAGACCGGCCCGAAAACGTGATTACGATCATGGGGCCGTCGAAGACGGAATCGCTCAGTGGCTTTCGCCTTGGCGTCGCCTTCGGGGCGGCAGCCTTGATCGACAGGATGGAAAAGCTGCAAGCCATCGTGTCGCTGCGCGCGGCCGGTTATTCGCAAGCGGCGCTGCGGACGTGGTTCCATGAACCGAAAGGCTGGATGCAGGAGCGCATCGCGCAGCATGAGGCGATCAGGGACGATCTTCTGGCCATCTTCCGCGACGCCGGGTTCCCGACCGCCTGTCCGCAGGCAGGAAGCTATCTGTTCCCGAAACTGCCGCAGCTGGTCGTGTCGCCCGAGGAATTCGTGCGGCTCTTGCGGATACAGGCCGGGGTGACAGTGACGCCGGGATCGGAGTTCGCGCCGCATACCGCGTCTAGCGTGCGGCTCAATTTTTCGCAGGATCACGCGGCGTCGGTGGCGGCAGGGCACCGGATTGTCGAAATGACCCGGCGGTACCGCGCATGAGGGTCGGGATTGCCGGAATAGGCGCCATTGGCATGCGCGTGGCGCTGGAACTGGATCGCGGCACGATACCGGGCTGCTCTTTGACCGGTATCTGTGCGCGCAGTGATGCGCGGGCGGCCGAGGCCAACGCGGCATTGTCGCGGGCGGTGCCGGTCTATGCTTTGGACGAGATCGCTGCACATGCCGATATCGTGATCGAAACCTTGCCGCCGGGGCTTTTCATGGATTTGGCGCGACCCGTCATCGAGGCCGGCAAGGAACTGGTTGTCCTGTCGGCAAGCCAACTACTGGGCCAGCAAGCCCTGTTCGATCTGGCCGAGACCACGGGCGCGCGGATCTCTGTGCCGTCGGGCGCGATGTTGGGGCTGGACGCGATCAAGGGTGCCGCGGTGGGCGAATTGCATTCCGTGGTAATCGAGACGCGAAAGCCCGTGGCGGGCTTGGTCAAGGCGCCATATGTCGTGGAAAACAAGATCGATCTTGGCCATTTGTCCGAGCCGTTTCTGGTTCTTGGCGGTACCGTCAGCGAGGTTGCGAAGGTGTTCCCGGCGAATGTGAACGTGGCGGCAGCGGTGAGCCTTGCCGGGTTTGGGCCGGACTGCACGCGGATGGAGGTCTGGGCTGATCCGGCGCTGGAGCGGAATCTGCACACGGTGCGTGTGACCTCGGACAGTTCGGATTTCACCATGGAGATCCAGAATCGGCCGAGCGATGAGAACCCCGCAACGGGCAAGATCACCGCGCTCAGCGTCATCGCGATGCTTCGGCAAAGGTCTGCGGTGCTGCGCGTCGGGACCTGAGGCGTCGATAAAGGCGGCATCGCCGGCGTCGCTTGGCCAGCCGGGACAAAAAGCGGGACGCCCGCTGCCGACTTGCGCGGGGTGCGGCTTGGTTGAATGCACCGGGGCGCTGGCTTAGACCCGTCACTGCTCTAGCTCGTCGGACATGGGCAGGGACCGCAAGGAGAGAAAATATGAGCGATGATTTCAACATGTCGATGCGCAAGTTCCTCAAGCAGGTCGGGGTGACGTCCCAGCAGGTCATCGAAGAGGCGATGCGCAACGCCGACATCAGCGGCAAGACATTTGACGCGAAGGTTGTGCTGACGATTGATGAGCTTGACCTCGAACATGTCGTGACCGGCAAGATCACCGGACAGGACTGACCGTGGCCATCGAGAGAGAGGCGGTCATTGCCGCGCTGAAATCCGTGACCGATCCGGACTCCGGCAAGGATATCGTGTCTGCCGGCGTTGTGCGGGCGCTGCATGTGGATGGCGACGCGGTGCGTTTCGTCGTCGAGGTGGCAGAGGACCGGGCCGAAGCCTATGGCCCTGTGCGGCAGGCGGCCGAGGACGCGGTCAAGGCACTGGGCGTCACATCTGTGTCGGCAGTGATGACCGCTCATTCCGCGCCCAAACCGCCGCCGGATTTGAAAGGCGGGGCCAAGTCGAAACCGGCAGGCCCCGAGAAAATTCCCGGCGTTGACCGGATCATCGCGATTGCCTCGGGCAAGGGGGGCGTGGGCAAGTCCACCGTGTCGGCGAACCTTGCCTGCGCGTTGGCGGCAGAGGGCCGCAAGGTCGGTCTTCTTGACGCCGATGTCTTCGGCCCCAGCCAGCCGCGCATGCTGGGTGTGTCGGGTCGTCCCGCCAGCCCTGATGGCAAGACGATCCTGCCGATGCGCAATTTCGGCGTCACCATGATGTCCATCGGGCTGATGGTTAACGAAGGCCAGGCGGTCGTCTGGCGCGGCCCGATGCTCATGGGTGCGTTGCAGCAGATGTTGATGCAGGTGCAATGGGGCGCTCTGGATGTCCTGTTGGTGGACCTGCCACCGGGCACCGGTGACGTGCAGATGACGCTGGCACAGAAGGCCCATGTGGATGGCGCCATCGTGGTCTCGACGCCGCAGGACGTGGCGCTGCTCGATGCGCGCAAGGGGATCGATATGTTCAACCAGATGAACGTGCCGATTGTCGGGCTTATCGAGAACATGTCGACGCATATCTGTTCGAATTGCGGCCACGAGGAACACATCTTCGGTCACGGTGGTGTCTCGGCGGAATCCGCGAAACTGGGCATACCCCTGCTGGCCGAGATCCCGTTGCATATAGATATCCGGACCTCATCCGATGACGGCACGCCGATCGTCGTGTCGAAACCCGACAGCCCGCAAGCCGGGGCGTTCCGTGATCTTGCCCGCACACTGGTGGCCGCTGAACGCGCATAAGCCCCGGACCGGGTGTCCCGCGCAGGCGGGGGCGGCAAACGCAAGGGACGTGCAGCCCGGACCGGGACGGCGCATCACCGCTTTCGACCCCGTCTTTGCGCGCGCAGGACCCTTTCCAAGGGGCTTGCAGGTCAGGGCCGGGGGGACGACACATCCGCCACGTCGCGCGATGGCATCTCGCCTGAAATCTCGAGGATCAGTTTGCGTTTCACCGCGTCGGCAAACGACGCGCGATCCTCGGCCGTCACGACGAAGGCGCCCAGCCCGCCAATGATCTGCGCCTCGTATTGCGCTTCCAGCCCGCCTTGCGCGCGGCCGGGGTCGTCGGGACGCAGGATCGGCAAGGCGTTGATTGTCACGCCAGCGGCGACAACCGTGTCGCGCGCCTCGGCGATGGAGGGTCCGGAATAGCTGCGCGCGGAATCCCCAGAAAAGTCGATCACCCGCCGCCAGCCGTCGAATTCATTGGTGTCCATCAGCCGCAACCCTTCGATCAGCGCGGCACCGATGGCGTTGCGGCCGTAAGCCTGTCGCGGTTTGTTCAGCAATTCTGCGGCGAAATCGGCTGCGCTCTGCGGCCCGTCGATCCGGCGCCAGTCGGCGACAACGGCCTGGTTGGCGGCCCATTCGACATAGGTCACGGCGATCGAGCCATAGGCCGTATCGGCAATGGCAGCGAGCACCTCGGGATCAGTGATCGCCTGCGCGTATCCCTGGCGCTGAAACTCGATCTCGCGCTGGTCGATGGAGCCGGACGCATCGGCCAGCAGAACCAGCTCAAGATCGGTGTCCTGCGCCCGAAGGGGCGGTGCGAGACAGATCAAACAGATCAACACATACCGCATCGTCGTCTCCCGTGCATCCGCCACAAAGGTTAGCCTGCCTGACGGAAACGACAAAGCGATTGATCCCGATCAACGCGGGTTTTTGTCACGGCGCCTAGAATTGCCCGTGTTTCAGACAGAAGGAGAAAGCCCATGCGACGATCCACTGCCTGCCTTATCGCGCTGTGTCTGTCGGCAACGGCCCTGCCAGCGCAAGATGCTGACCAAGGGCGCGCGTTGTACCAGACGCATTGCGCAAGTTGTCATGGTGCCGATGCCGAGGGGCAGGGTCCGTTGGCCCCGGCGCTTGTCTTGCAACCGATCGACCTCACCACGCTTTCCAGCCGAAATGACGGTACATTTCCATTGGAGCGGGTTCTCAAGCGGATCGACGGGACAGACCCACTTGTGAGCCATGGATCCCCGATGCCGGTGTTCGGGCCGTATTTCGAGGGGGTTGCGAATGTACCGATGAAACTCGCCGATGCTCAGCCCATCCTTGTTCCGCAACCGATGGCCGATCTGGTTGCTTACCTGATGTCGGTTCAATCTGACTGAATGGCACGTTGTATGTAGCCAAGATTTCAGCATGTCCACCCCGTCTGACATCTCTGTGAGACGGGCGTTTCCACGGCTCCATTCCTCCTACTTGTTGATGCGTGAGACAACGCAGGCTGCAATTTGCACAGCAACGAACCTGTGTGCACGCAGCAACATGAAGAATGTTCAGGAGCAGAATAATGCCATTCATGATGAAACGCCGACAGCTTTTAATGACCGCAAGCGCTGCAACAGCGGCAGCCTTGGCACCGCGACGGGCCTTCGCGCAGCAGACGCTGGACGTCGAAATGCTGAACCGCCACCCCGAAGAGCGGATCAATATGGTGTTCTACCCGGACATCATCGTGGCACAGCCCGGTGACACCCTGCGTTTCATCCCCACTGACCGGGGGCATAACACGGTATCTGTTGACGGGATGCTGCCCGACGGGGCCGACGACTGGCGCGGCGGGATCAATGAAGAGGTCGAACTGAACCTCCAGGTGCCAGGGTTCTACGGATACGTGTGCCAGCCGCATGTGTCGCTTGCCATGGCGGGTATGATTGTCGTCGAAGGCGACGGCAAGATGGACAATTACGAAGCGGCGAAATCCGTCAGCCACAGGCCGCGTCGCCTGCAAGACAAGTTCGACGCCCTGTTTGAACAGATCGAAGCGGACGGTCTTGCGGCCACGTAAACCATCGGCTTGAAAATGCGGGTCCTGCAAAATCAAAAGCCCCGCATATCGCGGGGCTTTTGCGTCTTTTCATATCGACCTGCGGTCAATCAATTCGGAATGTCGCCGGTGATGCCTTCGATGTAGAAATCCATGCCCAGCAACGTGCCGTCCTTGGCCGTCTCGCCCTCGGCAAGCCATGCGGATCCGTCCTGCTTGTTGATCGGGCCGGTGAAGGGATGGTATTCACCGGTTTCGATCGATGCGATCAGGGCTTCCGCCTCGGCCTTCACGTCATCGGGAATCGCGTCGTTCATCTCGCCGATCACGACCTCCCCTTCGGGCATGCCGGCCCAGCTGTCGATCTGCTCGTAGGTGCCGTCCATCAACTGGCCCACGCGCTTGATGTAATAGGGCGACCAGTCGTCGATGATCGACGCGATGCGCGGTCCCGGTGTGCCGTCCTCGTTGGTCATGAAGGCCGCCATGTCGGATGCCTGGCCAAAGCCCCATGCAGAGCCATCTTCCTTGCCGATTTCCGCCAGAGGCGCGGTTGAATCGGTGTGCGCGGTGATCACGTCAACGCCCTGATCGAGCATCGCACGCGCCGCGTCGGCCTCTTTCGCCGGGTCGAACCAAGTGTAGGCCCATGTCACGACCAGTTCGACCTCCGGGTTCGCCAGCTTGGCGTGATGATAGTAGGAATTGATGCCCATGATCACCTCGGGGATCGGGAAGGACCCGATATAGCCGATCTTGTTGGTCTCGGTCATCTTGCCAGCAATGTGGCCCACCACGGCGCGGCCTTCGTAGAAGCGCGCGTTATAGGTCGACACGTTCGGATGCTCGCGCTTGTAGCCGGTGGAGTGTTCGAACTTCACATCCGGGAACTTGGCCGCGACGTTGTTGGTCGGGTCCATGTAACCGAAGGACGTGGTGAAGATGATGTCACAGCCCGACAGCGCCATCTGGGTGATCACACGCTCGGAATCGGCGCCTTCCGGCACACTTTCCTGATAAGCAATCTCGACGGCATCGCCGTATTCCTCTTGCAAGGCCAGCGCGCCCTGGTGGTGCTGATAGGTCCAGCCCCCGTCCCCGATGGGGCCGACATAGACGAAACAGGCTTTCGTCGGATCGTCTTGCGCCATGGCAGGCGCGCCGAGGGCCAGCGTCAGGCCGGCGGCGGCCGTCGCTAGAAGTGTTCTGCGGATCATAGTGTTACTCCCGGTTGGTGAGGCAGCAGATGCCCCGTTGGTTGTGATGCGCCCACGTGGTCTCAGCGGGTTGCATGGAAGGTCCGTCCAAGGGTCGCGGGCGCGTCATGATTGCTGCGGCTGCGGTTGGACGAGATGAAAACAAGCACAAGGATGGTTATCAGATACGGTGACATCGACAAGTATTGCACACCCCAAGTCAATCCGGCGGCTTGCAGATTGAGTTGCAGCACAGTGATCCCGCCAAAAAGATAGGCTCCGATCAGGACCCGCCCGGCGCGCCAGCTGGCAAACACCACGATGGCCAGCGCGATCCAGCCGGCCCCGGCAGTCATGCCTTCGGTCCATTGCGGAACCCGCACGAGGCTCAGATAGGCGCCCCCAAGACCGGCACAGGCGCCGCCGAACATGATCGCCAGCAGGCGCACGCGCACCACCTTGTAGCCCAGCGCATGGGCGCTGTCATGGCTTTCGCCCACCGCGCGCAGGATCAGCCCCGCGCGGGTGTACTTGAGGAAGGCCCAGACCGCGACCACCAGCGCGAGGCTGAGATAGACCATGATGTCATGGCTGAACAGCATCCGCCCCACCACGGGCAGATCGCCCAGAACGGGGATGTCGAGCTTCGGCAGGGTTTCCGCTTTCATCCCCTCATACGGTTTGCCCAGAAGCGATGACAGCCCCAGCCCCAACAGTGTCAGGCCCAGACCAGTGGCCACCTGATTGGACAGGAGCACCTGCGTCAGAATGCCAAAACTCAGCGACAGGACCGCACCCGCCACCGCCGCCGTGGCAAAGCCCAGAAGCGGCGCGCCGGTGTTGATCGCGACGATGAAACCGATCACGGCGCCCGAGATCATCATGCCCTCGACCCCGAGGTTCAGAACGCCTGATTTCTCGACCACCATTTCACCCAGAGCGGCCAGCAGGATCGGCGTGGCCGAGATCATGATCGAGGCGATCAGCAGGATCGGATTGATGTTGCTCAGGTCCATCATGCCACCTCGCCTGCGCCGAACCGGACGCGATAATTTGTCAGAACGTCGACCCCCAGCAGGAAGAACAGCAACATCCCTTGGAACAACTGGATCGACGCGCCGGGCACGCCCAGCATCAGTTGCGCCAACTCGCCGCCGATATAGGTCAGCGCCATCAGCAGCCCGGCCAGCAGGATACCCACCGGATGCAAGCGGCCCAGAAAGGCCACGATGATCGCGGTGAAGCCGTAGCCCGACCCGAAGTCGATGCTGACTTGCCCTGCGGGCCCCGTGACCTCGAACAGGCCCGCCATTCCGGCCAGCGCCCCGGCCATCCCGAGACAGAACAGAATGATCCGCGCGGGGGCCACTCCCGCGAATTTCGCGGCGCGCGGGGCCTGCCCTGACAGGCGAATGTTGAACCCCTGAATATGCCGTGTGAGCAGCACATAAGCGAGGATGACCGCGATGAAGGCCGACAGAACACCCAGATGCATCCCCGTACCCGGGATCAAGTCGAGGTTCTGGGACGAGGACCATTGCGCGAGGTTGCGTGACCCGGGAAAGCCCATGCCTTCGGGGTTGCGCAACACGCCCGAGGAGACCGAGGCAAGGATATTCTCGGCCACGTAGACCAGCATCAGCGATACGAGGATTTCATTCGTGCCGAATTTCACCTTGAGCAGGCCGGGAATCATCGCCCAGGCCCACCCCCCGAGGGCGCCTGCAACGATCATCAAAGGCAGGATCAGCGCCGACTCCATCGGATAAAGCGCCAGCCCGGCTGCCGCGCCGACGATGGCTCCCATGATATACTGGCCCTCGGCCCCGATATTCCAGATGCCGGCCCGGAAGCCGATGGACAGGCCGATGGCAATGAGGATCAACGGGCCGGCCTTGACCAAGAGTTGCGGCCGCGAGAAATTCGCGAATTGCGGGTGGAACAACGGGTCCCAGAAAATCGTCCGGATCGCTTCGACCGGCGATGTGCCAATCAGGCCGAACATGATACCGCCGAAAATCATCGTCAGGACCACTGCCAGGATCGGCGTCGCCACTGTCCAGGTTTTCGAGGGCTGCGGGCGCTTTTCAAGCCGGATCATGCAGATCCCTCCGAATGTGCCAGGTGGCAGGCGGCGGGATCTGCATATTTGGAAAGAGAAGAACGGCGGAAGCGCGCGCACCCGTCAGGCGTTGTCTCCGCAAAAATTTGCAAATCAGACTTTGCAGCTTTGCAGTTCCACTGCGCGCCGGGATCAGTCTGCAACATGCGCCACCTCCATGTCATGCGCGCCACCCATCATAAGGCCGATTTCCTCCATGGTGAGCTGTCCCACAGGCTTGAGCTCCGACAGCCGCCCTTCGTTGAGCGCCCCAAAGCGGTCTGCAATCTGCATCAACTCGTCCAGGTCCTGGCTGATGACAAGGATCGCGGTGCCCTCCGTGGCCAGGTCCAGCAAGGCCTGCCGGATCGCGGCGGCGGCGGCGGCGTCGACACCCCATGTCGGTTGGTTCACCACGAGGATATCCGGGTTTTGCGCCACCTCGCGGCCAATGACGAATTTTTGCAGGTTGCCGCCCGACAGCGCGCGGGCCGCAACATGGGTGCCCGGAGTGCGCACGTCGAAGCGGTCGATGACACCTTGTGCAAAAGCGTCTGCGTGGCGCCAGTTGATGAGGCCATTGCGAACCAGGCCTTCCCGCAGACCGGCAGTGAGGATTGCATTTTCGGTCAGGCTCATGTCAGGCGCGGCTGCGTGGCCCAAACGTTCCTCCGGCGCAGACAGGAACCCCGCTGCACGCCGCGCGACCGGGCCATCTCGGCTGACATCCACGCCCTTGACCCAAATCGTGCCGCGCGGCGGCGGCCGTTCCCCGGAGAGCGACTGAAGTAACTCGTCCTGCCCGTTACCAGCGACGCCGCCAACGCCCAGCAC